>WBZO01000434.1_pt1 | contig 90739 bp, 66 predicted proteins | sample 5204261 | NCBI WGS metagenome assembly WBZO01 (sample SAMN12412400, study PRJNA552823) | activated sludge metagenome | isolation source: activated sludge from anammox sidestream of wastewater treatment plant... | place: USA: North Carolina | collected 2017-09 | reverse complement strand
AACCAATTTCGTGATCTACTGACAATGGCTTTTGTGGCTGCCACGCACGTCCTGCTTTCATTCAATGTTCTGGTCAGGCCGAAAAGCCGGGAGTCTGGCGCGCAGCCCATCATCGGCAGAGTGAATTGGCCGCCGATTGTGGCGTGGTTGCTTTGCGGAAGTTTGACGCTGCAATTGCACGCGCTGGCGCTGCCGGAATTTTTGCAGACCGGTTTGCACGAAGTTTCTTTGCCGTCGGAATGGACGAATCCGCTGTGGGTGATCACGGAGAGCGTGCGCAGCTTGCGCGTCGGGTTTTCGGGAATCGCGGTGGTTTTGTGCGGCGGGGCGCTGGTGGGCGTCGGCTGGTTGAGTTTGCTCAGACGTGATTGGCGCGCGGGACTGGCTTTGGTTCTGCCGGCGCTGCTGGCTGGCGGCTTGATGCTGGCGTTAGGTCACAATCTGTGGCCGCGATTCTTTTTCTTTTCAATGGGATTTGCGTTGTTGATCGTCGCGCGGGGGGCGATGGCTTTGCCGCGCTTGTTGTTGTCGCTGATTCCCGGGGCGGGCCGCGAACGGCTGGCGACGGCTGCAGGGCTGACGTTGATGGGTTTGATCATTGCGGCCTCAGCCGCGACTGTGCCGCGCAATTATCGTTTGCCGAAGCAGGATTTCACCGGCGCGCGCGATTACGTCGAGCGGCATCGCCAGCCGGGCGACGCCGTAGTCGCCGTTGGGCTGGCTGCGATGGATTACGGACGCTATTTCGCTCCGCACTGGTCGGTAGCCGAAGCGCAATCTGAATTGGAAGCGATCCGGCAAGCGCACGCGACGGTCTGGCTTGTTTACACCATACCGGTCGAGGTCAAAGCCTATCACCCCGATATCTGGCGGGTGATCGAGCGGGATTTCGAGGTCGTCAAAATCTTTCCCGGCACGCTCGGTGGCGGCGAAGTCTATGTCTGCCGCCGACAATCCGGGAAAGCGGAGGCGGCGTATACGGATGGTCGTCCGGCCTCCGGAAACGGCGAAGGATCAGGTCATCAGTATGCAGGAAAAGAAAATTGATGATGTCAGGGCTTTCTGGGAGGCGAATCCTCTTTTCGCTGGAGAATCGAGCTTTCCCACAGGTAGCAGAGAATTCTTCGAAGAACATAGCTTTGTTTACGAGCAGGACTGCTTCGCCGGGCGGATAGATTCCAGAATATTTCCGGATGGTTCAAACAGGGAAAAAGCGCTTGATCTCGGTTGTGGCCCCGGATTTTGGACTATAGAGCTGGCGAGGAACGGCGTAAAAAAAATCATCGCCGCTGATTTAACACAGAACGCTATTTTGCTGACACGGAAGAGAGCCATCATTTATGGAGTGGAGATAGAAACCAGTCTTCAAAATGCAGAGCGGCTGTCGTTCGAGGACTGTTCTTTTTCGCACGTCAATTGTCAGGGTGTTATTCATCACACTCCGGACACGGAAGCCTGTGTCCGCGAAATAGCCCGCGTCCTGCGACCAGGCGGGACTGCACTGATCTCTGTTTACTACAAAAATCTTTTCCTGCGCTCCTGGCCCATCCTCAGATACGCGGCTAGAGTTCTCCTCGCGTTCGGCGCCGGGATGAAGGGTAGAGGAAGGGAAAACATCTATGGCGCGGATGATATAAATGAAATCGTGAGGTTGTATGACGGCGCCCGGAATCCGATAGGAAAGGCGTACTCCAGGAGCGAATTCAGGCAAATGCTTTCGCGGCATTTTGAGACGGAAGATATCTTCTTTCATTTTTTCCCGGCGCGCTCGCTTCCATTTCGAATTCCCAATTGGCTCCACAGGTTTCTGGATAAGAGATTCGGTTTTATGATCTTCGCAAAATGTAGAAAGGCTTTGTCTTTATAACGATGAAATATGATCAAATCTGTAAGCCTGATTATTCCAGCTTTCAATGAAGAGTTGGCGATACAGCAAGTGACGCGCGCGGCGCGCGAATTGTTGGAGCAGCATGGCTACCGCACGGAAGTCATCGTGGTTGATGATGGCTCGACCGACGGGACGGCGCGCGCGGCGCAATCGGCGGGCGCGCGCGTGCTGCAACACCGCCGCAATCGCGGTTACGGGGCCGCGCTCAAGACCGGCATCACCGCCGCCACTCACGACGTGATTGCGATTATTGATTCCGACGGCACATATCCATCGAAATATCTGCCCGCGATGCTCGAAGAGTTGGAGCGCGCCGATATGGTCGTCGGCGCTCGCGTCGGCAAAGAGGTGCATATCCCGTTCGTCCGGCTTCCGGCCAAATGGGTTCTGCGGCGTTTGGCGGATTACGTCTCCGGTTCGCGGATTCCCGATTTGAACAGCGGCTTGCGCGTCTTTCGCCGCGACATGGCGATGCAGTATTTCCCGATTCTCCCGAACCAATTCAGCTTTACGACGACGATCACGCTGGCGATGCTCTGTGACAACTACGCGGTCTCCTACATTCCGATTGATTACCATAAGCGGAAAGGCAAATCGAAGATCGTGCCGTGGGACGCGGGCAGTTTTGCGATTCTGATCTTGAGAATGGCTATGCTCTTCCGTCCGCTGCGGGTCTTTCTGCCGATCGCGCTGGCGTGCCTGGCTTATGGCGTGGTCAAGATGTCAATTGACCTGATGCGCGATCCGAACATCTCCGCTTCGGCGATCCTGGCGTTCTTGAGCGCGCTGCTGCTCGTCCTGATCGGAATGTTGGGCGACGCCATCGCGACGCGCATGGGCCGCTTCAACCCGAATGCGGTCGCGGGCGTGCAATTGAAAGAGTATGTGGAACTGGAATATGAGGCTCAGGCGATTGAGTCTGAAGATCATCCGCTGACGAGAAGAAATTGAAATGATCTGGTTGCGAATCTATCTGCTGGCGGGGCTGGTTGTTCATAAAGCCCTCTGGGAGGCGCTCAAACGGCGGAGTTCCGGCGGCGCGGCGAAACGGGCGCCTCAGCCCTTGAGCCTCAAACTGGTCAAAGGCGTCAAGGTTGCGATCCTGCTCGGGGTCGTGGCGCAGACGATGGCGCCGGAGATTTTGCCGATCTCGTCTTCGCCTTTCTGGCTGCGCGTCGCCGGAGTTTTGATCTACACGGCGGGATTGATCATCGCCGCGCTCGGACGCGTCCAACTTGGCGATAACTGGTCGGACATCGAAACGGCGCAGGTGTTGCGCGAGCAATCCGTCGTCTCGCGCGGCCTCTACCGGTACATCCGCCATCCAATTTATGTCGGCGACCTGCTGCTGCTCGCGGGTCTCGAACTGAGTTTGAATTCGTGGCTGGCGCTGGCGGTCGGACTACTGGCTCCGGTTGTTTTGTGGAAGGCGGTGCGCGAAGAGCGGATGCTGGCGGAATCGCTACCCGGCTATGACGCATACTGCGTGCAGACGAAGCGCTTCATTCCCTTCATAGTCTAAAGCGCAGAAGATTGAGCAAGCTATCAACTCTGACTGTCCTCATCGTGAACTTTCAAACCGATCAGATCATTTCAACAACAACCTCCGCGCGACCGCGTGTGGTTATCCTCGGCGCAGGCCCGGCAGGACTCGGCGCGGCCTGGCAATTGGCGAAACGGGGCAAAGCCGACGCCATCGTCATCGAACAACGCGACGATGTAGGCGGCAATTCGGGCAGTTTCGATCTCGCAGGTTTATCGGTTGATTACGGCAGCCATCGTCTGCATCCGGCCTGCGAGCCGGAGATTCTGGCTGATCTGAGAGAGTTGCTGCGCGACGATCTACTCGACCGCCCGCGTCACGGGCGAATCAGGTTGCGCGGGCAGTGGATACATTTTCCGCTCAAGCCACTCGACCTGATGTTCGGGTTGCCTCTGTCGTTCGGATTCGGAGTGGCTCAGGACACGCTGCGCAAAGTCGTTCCGCACGCGAACGGCGCGGGGCCTGAGACTTTTGCGAGCGTGTTGGAGAGCAGCCTGGGACGAACCATCTGCCGCGATTTCTATTTTCCCTACGCTGCGAAAATCTGGGGAGCGCAGCCGGAGGAATTGTCCGTGATTCAGGCCCGCCGCCGCGTTTCAGCCGGATCGCTGGCGAAAATGGTTCGCAAAGTCTTGAACAGCGTTCCGGGTTTCAAGCCGCCGGGGGCCGGACGATTCTTCTACCCTCGACGCGGTTTCGGGCAGATCAGCCGCGCGATTGCGGACGCTGCGCGCGCGGCGGGCGCTGACATCCGATTGGGCGCGACTGTTCGCCAGCTTCGACTCGGCTCGCCGCATCGCGTTGAAATTGAATGCGGCGGCGAGGTCTGCGAATTGGAAGCCGATCACGTCTGGTCTACGATTCCGATCACGACGCTGGCGCGCATCGTTAATCCGCCCGCCCCGCCTGAAGTGATCGAGGCGGGGCGTCGAATCAAGTACCGGGCGATGGTTTTGATCTATCTGGTTCTGGCCCAGCCGCAATTTACCGAATTCGACGCGCATTATTTTCCGGAAGCGGAAGTCCGGTTGACGCGATTGTCGGAGCCGAAGAATTACAGCGCGGCGGCTGAGCCTGTTGAGAGCACCGTTTTGTGCGGTGAATTACCGTGCGCGGTTGGCGATGAAGTTTGGCGGGCGCCGGATGAAGAATTGGCCGATCTCGTCCGCGCTTCGCTGTCACGCTGCGGGCTGCCGATTCAATCGAAGGTCTTGCAGGTGGCGACTAAACGGCTGGCGTTCGCATATCCGATTTATCACCGGGGTTACGAGGAAGCTTTCGCCAAACTGGATGAATGGGTGTCGAGCCTGGATGATGTGCTGACATTCGGGCGCCAGGGCTTGTTCGCTCACGACAACACGCATCACGCGCTGGCGATGGCTTACGCGGCGGTCGAGTGTTTGGGGCATTCGGGCGCGTTCGATTCAAACAGATGGCTGGATTACCGGGAGCAATTCGCAAAGCACGTCGTCGAGGATTGAGAAAAGATGCTCCCACGAGAAGAGGAGGAAAGTCAGATATGGTAGCAAGTAGAAAACTGGTTCTGTCGCTCTTATTTCCATTGTTGGTTTTGTTGGCCTGCGCTTCGACTGTTCCGCAACAAGCGGTCATCACACTAAGCCCTGAAGTCATGTTTCAAACCATAGGCGGCTGGGAAGCGACCGCTCAGGCCGGGCAGTTGACGTTCAGAGATATATTCCCGAAGTATAAAGACACTTTGTACGATCTGACGGTCAACGATCTGGGCATCAACCGCATCCGGTTGGAGATTACAAACGGCGTGGAAAACACGGGTGATTATTTCACCCAGTATTTCAACGGCCAGATTTCGCGTGAGGAGTGGAAAAAACACTGGTACGAGATCATCAACGACAACAATGATCCTTTTGTGATCAATCCCGCCGGGTTCCATTTCGGAAGTTTGGATTATTCGGTTGACACCGTGATTTTGCCGATCAAACAACGGGTCGAGGCCAGAGGGGAGAAGCTTTACGTAAACCTGAACTACGTTGATTTCGGCCCCTCGGCCTTCGAGCACAAAAATTACCCGGAAGAGTACGCCGAGTTCATGCTCGCCACTTTTCTGCACCTGAGAGACAAATACGGATGGACGCCCGACTCCATCGAAATAGTTCTGGAAGCCGATAACGCAGGCTGGAGCGGCGCGCAGATCGGCCAGGCGATTGCGGCCACAGGCAATCGCCTGAAGGCCAATGGTTTTCATCCTGCTTTCATCGCTCCCTCGACCACGAACATGGCCAACGCGGTTCCCCTCTTCGATCAAGCCATTCAGATTCCCGGCGCCGCCGATTACCTGACCGATTTGTCATACCACCGCTACGGCGGCGTGTCGGACGCCACGCTGCAAACCATTGGGAGCCGGGCTATCCAGTACGGGATTCAAACGGCGCATCTGGAATTGATCGGGGCGACTTACAAGGATTTGCACAAAGACCTGACGCTGGGCAGAGATTCCTCGTGGGCGCAGTTCACGATAGCCTGGCTGAAAAGTAGCGGGATTGACGACGGTGGCAAATATTACGTGATTGACGACAGCGATCCGAACCGCCCGATTGTCAACCTCGGCAGCCGTACCCGGTATTTGCGCCAATACTTCAAATACGTCAGAAGCGGCGCGGTGCGAATCCTGGCTACGAGCAGCGACACAGCGTTTGAGCCGCTGGCCTTCGTCAACGCCGACTGCAAACAGGTTGTCGTGGTCAAAGCCGCCAGCGGCGGGTCGTTTTCAATTCAGGGACTGCCAGCCGCCACTTACGGCGTGAAATACACAACCGAAGCGCAATACGACATTGACAGTCCGGACGTGACCATCGCCGCAGGCCAGCCGTTGCAGGCTGCGATTCCGGCGGCGGGCGTGATCACGATTTACGCGAAGAGCGTCAATTGCGCTCCGCTGGTGAACATCTCAGCGGCCAGCTATCGGAGCGCCGAACTGGCATCCGAATCGCTGGTTGCGTCTTTCGGCAAAAATCTGGCTCCTGCGACTGTTGCGGCGACGGCGACTCCGCTGCCGACTTCGCTGGCCGGGGCGGCGGTCAAGGTCACCGACGCTCTGGGCGTTGAGCGACCGGCTCCGCTTCTTTTCGTTTCACCACAACAGATCAATTATCAAATCCCGCCCGGCACGTCGCGCGGGCCTGCCAAAGTGGTTGTGGTGAACGGAGCGAACATCACGGCGATCAGATCGGCGACTATCGCGCGGGTCGTTCCGGGATTGTTTTCCGCAAACAGCTCAGGCGCCGGAGCGGCGGCGGCGGTCGCATTGCGCGTCAAGCCGGACTCTTCGCAGAGTTTCGAGCCGACCATCAAGTTCGACGCCGCGCAAGGCAAGTTCATCCCGCTTCCGATTGATCTCGGGCCGGATTCGGGAAACGCCACCGATCAGGTGTTTCTGATTCTTTACGGAACCGGAATCCGGTTTAACGGCGGGCTGCCGATGGTGTCAGTCAAGATAGGCGATGCGAATGGCGCGAATGCTGTTGATGCGCCAGTGCTCCATGCGCTCGGACTGGCGGAATACGTCGGCCTCGATCAAGTCACCGTGCGTTTGCCGCGAAGTCTGGCCGGGCGGGGCGAAGTCAGCGTGTTTCTGTCGGTGGATGGCAAGCAGGCCAACCCGGTGGTTATAAACGTCAAGTGATCGCTCTGCGGCTTCGATTGTTACAACTCGTTTGCTGGATAACGGCGGCGGTATTCTTCGCCTGGGCGCACGCGGATTCGCGTTTTCGTGACGCCGAAGGATTTCTGCGCGGCGGATATTGCCTGCCAGTGGCGGCTGGCGCGGCGTTGATCTTTCTCGGGTACGCGGCGTCGAAGCCCTGGAAGAAGACCGCCGCGTGGCTGGCTCTGGCCACCGTCGGGCAAGCCGTCGTATTGCAGATGATAGACGCGGGCCAGTTGATCAGATACCAGCATTACCGTCCGCTCCCGCGTTTGCTCGAAACGGCGCCCTGGCTGCTCGTTTTACTCGTCATCCAAACCGCGCTTGTGTTGGCGGGGTTGAGAACTCACTGGCCGAGCATTCGCGCGTGGCTGGGACGCAATTTCAAAGTCTGGCAGATTGCGGGCATAGTGATCGTTTTCTTCGTGACCAGCGCGACGGTCTCGCGCGACGTTCGTGTTTACTTGATGGAACTACCTTTTGCGGCGTTTGCGCAGGCTGTCAATCTGGCCAACGTCGCGCTTGCCGCGTTCGCTCTGCCGGATGATGTCGTGACCCGATTGAAGCTGAGGATCGAAGGCTTTTTCGGAGGAGAAGGAAAGGAGGAGACGAGAGGCGTAGATCGTTTCGCTTTGCTGGCCGCCGTTTGGGTGACATCGGCAGCCGCTTTGTTGAGCTATTTCTCTTACGAGCGCCACCCGCACATTCCCGACGAGGTTGTTTATCTTTATCACGCCCGTTATCTGGCTGAAGGCAAGTTGAGTTTGCCTGCGCCGCCGGTTCCCGCAGCGTTCGACATTGATTTGATGAACTACGAAGCGGATCGCTGGTTCTGCCCTGTGCCGCCGGGCTGGCCTGTGGCGCTGGCGTTGGGCGTCTTGTGCGGAGTTCCGTGGCTGGTCAACCCTGCGCTTGCGGGTTTGAATGTTCTGCTGGCTTTCGCTTTCACGCTTGAACTTTATGATCGCCGCACGGCTCGTCTGGTGACTTTACTGTTATGCGCCTCGCCCTGGCACATCTTTATGGCCATGAATTTTATGACCCACACCCTCACGCTGACCTGCGCTCTGCTCGCCGCAGTGGCGGTCATTCGAGCCAGACGAACCAGCCGAAGCGTGTGGGCCGCGTTGAGCGGAGTGGCGACCGGCGCAGTCAGTTTGATCAGGCCGTTGGAGGGATTGGTCGTGGCGGGGCTGATCGGACTTTGGGTCATCGGCGTCGGCGGGAAGCGGTTGAGGTTTTCCGGTATCGCGGCTTTCGCGCTGGGCTGCGTCGCCGTTGGCGTTGCGGTTATGCCTTACAACAAAGCGCTCACCGGCAGCCCGACCACGTTCCCGATCATGGCTTACACCGACAAATATTACGGCCCGAAAGCCAACGCGCTCGGATTCGGCCCGGAGCGCGGGTGGGGCTGGGAACTCGATCCTTATCCGGGGCACGGACTGCGCGATGTTCTGGTCAACGCTAATCTCAACCTGACTTCGATCAACTTCGAGTTGCTCGGCTGGAGCGCAGGCTCGCTGGTCTTCATCGCGCTGCTGATCTTCGCCAAAGCCGTGCGTGGCAGTGATTATCTGATGCTGGCGACGATTGCAGCGATCTTTGTCGCGCATGCTTTCTACTGGTTCAGCGGCGGCCCTGATTTCGGAGCGCGTTACTGGTACCTCATGCTGATTCCCTGTATGGCGCTGACGGCTCGCGGGATTCAACTTTTGGAACGGATGCTCGATGACCAGGGCCCCAGAGTCATCGCCCTGGTTCTGTCGCTGTGCGCGATGACTCTGGTCAATTATTTTCCATGGCGGGCGATTGATAAATATCATCACTATTTGCGAATGCGCCCCGACATCCGCAGCCTCGCGCGCGAACACGGATTCGGAAAATGCCTGGCGCTGATTCGCGGCGAGCGGCATCCCGATTACGCTTCGGCTGCCATCTACAATCCGCTCGATCTGCAAGCCGACGCGCCCGTTTACGCCTGGGATCGCAGCCCGGAAGTCCGCATTCAGGCGCTCAGAGCCTATGCCGACCGTCCGGTGTGGATCATTGATGGGCCTACGATCACCGGCGGCGGTTTCAAAATCGTCGAAGGGCCATTACCTGCGCGCGAACTTTTGCAGCGGATTTCGAGTGAATGACGCAAGGATTTCATGACGACAGCTACCGTGGGATTCGTGTCGCCGTGTTGGGCGCGGCGGGCTTCATCGGGCGATGGGTGGCGCGCAGCTTATTTGAGCAGCGAGCGCGTCTTTACCTGATCGTCCGCGACCGGGCGAGCGCCGAAAAGATTTTCTCGGAGTACTCGATTCGCGGCGAGATCATCGAGCTTGATCTGGAACAGCCAGAAAGCGTGAGCGGACTGTTTGAGAAGATCAGGCCGTCAATCACATTCAACCTCGCCGGATACGGCGTTGACCGCTCGGAGTGCGACGAAGAGACTGCTTATCGCGTCAATGCGGATTTGCCGCAAGCCTTGTGTGAAGCCGTCGCCGCCACGCGCGATCCGAAATGGCCTGGGCAACAATTGATTCACACCGGCTCCGCGCTCGAATACGGCGAGATCGGCGGCGATCTGGCTGAAGATTCCACGCCGAATCCGACAACTCTTTATGGCAAATCGAAACTCGCCGGGACGCTGGCGCTTCTTCGTTGTTGCCCGGCTAAACGAGTCAGAGGGTTGACGGCTCGCCTGTTCACGGTTTACGGGCCGGGTGAACACACAGGCCGATTGCTGCCGTCGCTGCTGGATGCGGCGCGCACGGGGCAGTCGCTGCCATTGACCGAAGGGCGGCAGTTGCGCGATTTCACTTATGTAGCCGAAGTCGCCGAAGGGTTGCTGCGTCTGGGCGTCAGCGACGCCGCGCCGGGAGAAATCGTAAATCTGGCGACCGGGCGTTTGACCACCGTCCGTCAATTCATCGAACTCGCGGCTGATATTTTGAATATCCCCGCGGGCAATCTGCTCTTCGGCGCGTTGCCCACGCGAGTTGAGGAGATGAATCACGATCCGGTCACGCTGGAACGCATCAGGCGGCTGACCTCCTGGACGCCGCCGACAAACATTTCATCAGGTATTCGCCACGCGTTGGCGTTTGAATCAGAAATCACATCTCAAGGAATAGATAATTCATGAATCAGACTTTGAACTCGACTTCAGAACATCAAAACATCATGGTTGCTGCCGAAGCCTTTGACGAGGTGAAGGCGTTTGCCAACTCTTTGCCATCGCTTCAACTTTCGGAACGATCTGTCTGCGATTTGGAGATGCTGGCGGTTGGCGCTTTCGCGCCGCTCGACCGTTTCATGGGCCGCGAAGATGAAGCGCGCGTGCGGGCCGAGATGCGGCTGGCGAACGGGCGTCTCTTTCCAATTCCTATAACGCTGCCGGTTGAGCCAGGCCCCGATATTCGCCTCGATCAAAGCGTCGCGCTGCGCAACGCCAATAACGATCTGCTGGCGGTGATGAAGATCGAGGAAATCTACGAATGGGATTTGAACGAAACCGCGCAGCAGGTCTTCGGCACGCAGGATTTGCGCCATCCGCTCGTGGCCGAGATGCATCGCTGGGGCAAGGTGAACATCTCCGGCCCGCTGCAGGTTTTGCAACTGCCGCGACATTACGATTACCAGCATCTGCGCTTGACGCCCGCCGAGACGCGCGCGCGATTGAAGAGTTTCGGGCGTGAAAACGTGGTGGCTTTCCAGACGCGCAACCCGCTGCACCGTGTTCACGAGGAACTGACCAAGCGGGCGATTGAAGAAAAAGACGGAGTTTTATTGCTGCATCCGGTTGTCGGAATGACGAAGCCGGGCGACGTGGATCATTACAGCCGCGTGCGAACTTATCAGGCGCTGGCCGATGGTTATTACGCTCCGGGCCGCATCCTGCTCGCGCTGCTGCCACTGGCGATGCGAATGGCAGGCCCCAGAGAAGCGCTCTGGCACGCGCTGATCCGGCGTAACTACGGCGCCAATCATCTGATCGTCGGGCGCGATCACGCCAGCCCCGGAGTTGATTCCACCGGCAAGCCGTTCTACGGTCCGTATGACGCTCAGGAATTGGTCGAACGGCATAGCGAGGAAATCGGCATGGGCGTCGTGCCATTCAGCGAACTGGTCTATCTGCCCGATGAAGACCGCTACGAGGAAGTTTCCAAAGTGACGCCGCAGACGCGTACCGCGAGCATCTCAGGCACGCAGGTGCGTAATCTCTACCTCAATCGCGGGCGGAAATTGCCCGAATGGTTCACGCGTCCGGAAGTGGCCGAAGTTCTGGCCGAAACCTATCCGCCGCGTCACCGGCAAGGCGTGTGCGTCTGGTTCACGGGATTGAGCGGCGCGGGCAAATCAACGACCGCCGAAATTCTGATCCTGTTGTTGTTGGAATACGGGCGTCAGGCCACATTGCTGGATGGCGATGTGGTTCGCACGCATCTTTCCAAAGGGCTGGGCTTCAGCAAGGAAGACCGCGACATCAACATCCGGCGCATCGGTTTCGTCGCCGCTGAGATCGCCCGTCACGGCGGCGTCGCGGTGTGCGCGGCTGTCAGCCCTTACCGCGCGACGCGCAACGACGTGCGGAACATGATGGGCGCCGATCACTTCGTCGAGGTCTTCGTGGACACGCCACTGGAAGTCTGCGAACAGCGCGACACGAAGGGGATGTATTCAAAAGCGAGGCGCGGCGAGATCAAAGGCTTCACCGGCATTGACGATCCGTATGAAGCGCCGCAGAGCGCCGAGATCACGCTCGACACCGTCGCGCATTCGCCCGAAGAGAACGCGCGGTTGATCCTGAATTACCTGATCGAACAAGGCTTCGCGCGGGCGCACGAAGCGGCGATGGGGGCTTCTCAAGGCTCCGACTAAATCGAAGCGCAAAAGATTGGCGCAGCGTCGCAACCATCAACTATGAATTATCAATTGTTTTCAGCAGGCGGGATCGCGATGAATAAACAATTGATAGTTCATAGTTGACAGTTGATAATGCCCACCCCGTTCGCGCCACTCCAAATTCAATTGAGGAAGGAATCCACAGTGATGATAAACCCGATGGTTCTAGCCCTGCTTTACTCCGGCCCTGACCAGATACTGCCAATGCTCTCGATTGTCGGCGCCGTCATCGGCTTTCTGCTGATGTGGTGGCGCAGGCTGATGACGCTGGCGCGGAGGGCTTGGAATAACGCTTTCAGGAAATCGCCGCCTCTCGCCAAAAAGCCGGCGGACATAGCCGCCAATCGAGCGCCGGCTGATGACCAACAGCCGCAGGAGCGAGAGGCATGAAGAAGGTCGTGGTGATCGGGCTTGATGGCTTTGAGCCTAAGATAGTCGAGCCGATGCTCGCGGCGGGAGCGTTGCCCAACTTGGCCAAGCTCAGAGCGCGGGGCGGCTTCTCGCGCGTGCAGACGACCTATCCGGCGCAGACTCCGGTCGCGTGGTCTACTTTTGCGACGGGATTGAATCCGGGCGGGCACGGCATTTTCGATTTCATTCGCCGCGATCCCAGGACATATCTGCCCGATCTGTCAATGAGCCGCTATGAGCAGAAGAACGCTTATCTGCCGCCAAAAGCGGTCAACCTGCGGCGAGGCGCTCCGATCTGGGAGTTGCTTTCAAACGCGGGAATCCCGTCAACCATCGTGCGTTGTCCGTGTTGTTATCCGCCGGACAACATCAAGGGACGGATGCTGGCTGGAATGGGCGTGCCTGATTTGCGCGGCGGCCTGGGGACTTCCACTTTCTACACGTCGAACGGCGACGTCGCGGCGCAGGAGAGCGAGAACGTGTTGCGGGTGAGTGTTGACGGAAGCGGCGTGATCAGGACTCATCTGATCGGCCCGCGCAATCCCAAGACGCGATCCGATTTTCAGTTCGACATCACGATTCACGTCGAGCCGTCGGCGAAAAAGATCGTCATTCGCTCCGAAGGCCAGCCGAAGACGCTTGAAGTCAAAGAAGGGCAGTGGAGCGATTGGCTGAAGGTGAAATTCAAGACCGGGCTGCTGCAATCTGTGCGCGGTCAGGCGCGGTTTCATCTGGTTCAGATGGAACCGGTGTTTGAACTCTACGCCTCGCCGATCAATTTCGACGCGGACGCGCCGCTCTTCCCGATCAGCTCTCCTCCGGAATACGCAGGCGAGTTAGCGCAGGAGGTAGGGACTTTCTACACGACCGGAATGGTCGAGGATCACACCGGGTTCAACAACGGGCGGCTGGACGAGTCTGCGTACCTGGAACAGTGCCAGGGCGTGTTGCGCGAACGCGAGCGGATGATGCTGCACGAACTGGATCGGATGGAAGAAGGCTTGTTCTTCTGCCTGTTCGACACGCCCGACCGCGTGCAGCACATGTTCTGGCAGCGTAGTGATGCGGAGATGACGCGCATCATCGAAGATCAATACCGCGCGTGCGACGCGGCAGTCGGGAAGGCGCTCGATTACGCCGACGACGAGACGCTGATGATTGCGCTCAGCGATCATGGGATGAACAGCTTCGAGCGAGGAGTCCACCTCAACACCTGGCTGCACGATCAGGGCCTGCTCGCATACCACTCCGGCATCAGGCCGGGAGCGGACGCAGGCGATTTCTTTCACGGCGTGGATTGGAGCCGCACCAAAGCTTACGCGTTGGGTTTGGGCGGAATTTACCTGAACCTCAAAGGACGGGAAGAGAAAGGCATCGTCGAGGCGAGCGAGACTGAGTCTCTGAAATCCGCCATCGCCGATGGACTCACCAATCTTACTGATTTAGCTTTAGGCAAGGCCGCCATCAGCAGTGTGGCGACGCGCGAACAAATTTACTCCGGCGCTTATGCCCACGAATCGCCGGACTTGCTGGTCAATTTCGCCGAAGGCTATCGCGTGTCGTGGGGAACGGCGCTCGGAGGCGCGCCCGAAGGTTACTTTGAAGATAACGTGAAGCGGTGGTGCGGCGATCACATCATTGATCCCTGCCTGGTTCCCGGCGTGCTGTTTATGAACCGCGAGTTCAACGGCGAGAAGGCGCGCTTGCTGGATCTGGCCCCGACAATTCTTGAGGCTCTGGGCGTTCCCAAAGGGCCGGCTATGGAAGGAGATTCGTTGTTGATATGAAGATACTGGTCATTGGCCTTGATTGCGCCGCGCCTGAACTGTTGTTCGGCGATGAGCGGTTGACCAACTTTCGCCGCCTGATGGAGGCGGGTTATTACGGACGGCTTGAGAGCGTCATCCCACCGATCACCGTTCCTGCGTGGATGTGCATGGCTACGAGTCAGGACCCCGGTTCGCTCGGCGTTTACGGATTTCGCAACCGCTCGGATTATTCGTACAACGGTCTTGGTTTCGTGAACTCGAAATCAATTCAAGACCTCGCGCTCTGGGATCAGGTGGCGCGCGAAGGGAAGCGCGCCAACATCATCGGCGTTCCGCCGTCCTATCCGCCCCGGAAGGTCAACGGCGTTTGCGTCGGCTGCTTCCTGACTCCCGACACGAACAAAGACAATTACACCCACCCGCCGAACGTGAAGAACGAGATCGCCAGCCTGACTGGCGAATATCCGGTTGACGTGAAAGGTTTTCGCACCGAGAAGAAAGACTGGCTCAAGGATGAAATCTACACGATGAGCCGCAAGCATTTCGACGTGGTGCGGCATTACATGCGCAGTTCCGATTGGGATTACTTCCAATTCGTCGAGATCGGGCTTGACCGCCTGCAGCACGGCTTCTGGAAATTTCACGATCCGCATCACGTTCTGCATCAACCCGGCAATCATTACGAAGAAGTCATCCGCGATTATTACGTCTACCTCGACGAAGAGCTTGGGACGCTGCTCGAACTGCTGGACGACGAAACGGCTGTGCTTGTGCTGTCGGATCACGGCGCCCAGCGGCTGGACGGCGGCTTCTGCATCAACGAATGGCTGGTGCGCGAAGGGCTGCTGGTCTTGAACGAATATCCGAAAGAGATCACGCCGTTCGGCAAGCTCAACGTCAATTGGGACAAGACCAAAGTCTGGAGCGAAGGCGGCTATTACGCGCGCGTCTTCTTCAACGTTAAAGGCCGCGAGCCGAACGGCGCGATTGACCGGGCCGATTACGAGAAGTTCCGCGACGAGATCAAAATCAGATTGGAAGCCACCGTTGACGACAAGGGACAGCCGATGGGCACGCTGGTCTTCAAGCCGGAAGAGATTTACAAAACAGTGCGCAACATCGCGCCCGATCTGATCGTGCATTTCGGCGGGCTTTACTGGCGTTCGATTGGCGGCGTTGGTTATCCAACGGTTCACGTGCAGGAGAACGACACCGGGCCGGACGATTGCAACCACGCGCAGCACGGCAGTTTCATCCTGGCAGCGCCCAGTGGCCGCGCGCAGGGCGAGATTGCCAACGCGCACATTCTGGACTTGGCGCCGACGCTGCTCGAACTCGGCGGTTATGACGTGCCCAACACGATGCAGGGGAAATCGCTGCTGAACGCCGCGCCGTTAGTCGAACCCGGTTACGGCGAAGAGGAAGAGATTATCCGCGAACGGCTGAGCGGTCTCGGCTACATCTCATAAAGCTATGTCCTCCGGTTCGGCTGGAAAAACTCCACAGGCGCTTCTGGTCTTCGGGTCGCTGACGGCGGGTGTGGCTGGTTTCCTGGTCTTCTGCCGATTGGTCAGCGCGTCGTTGCCCGTCTGGAGCAACTATGCAATGTTCGGCGACGCCATCGTCGCGCTGGCCGTCCTTGCTTTCTGCTTTCTCAATCCAAAAACTAGAGAGAGCCTGCCGCAGGGCGCCCTGGGGATCGCTGCGCTGATGATGGTCGGAACCGTCCTGGCGCTCTCCACAGCGTATCAATTGGCTGCCTACTTGAAGCTGCCAGTTGACCTTCTCAGTTTTTCCGAAAGCCCATTCGTGAATGATGTTCTCAAGTTCCAATTGGGCCTGCCGATCTACACGCCGCCGCAGGATAACAATTCTTACCCGTACACGCCGGGCGCGCCGATCCTGACCTATCTGATCTCAGCGGCGTTCGGGCATGGCGATTCCATTCCGTTCTATCGCGTGGTGCAATTTTCCTACGTCGTCCTGGCCTGCGTTGTGGCGACAAGCGTTTGCGATCTGTTGGCGCGCGGGCTTCTCTCGGACGGTGAATACAGGAACCGCTTTCTTTGGGCGCCGGTCTGGTTCCTCTTCCTTTTCCTTTTGGCTACGGATCGGCAGTTCAATCCATACACGCATTCGCTGCACAATGACGGCCTCGCGCTGCTGGTTGCAGTTTCGGCTTACTGGCTGATCGCCAGGCACGCGCTGACGCGGCGGCAATGGTTGGTGGTTGTGATGGCTGTGTTACCGGCCCTGGGATTTCTTGTGAAGCAGAAACAGTTGATGTGGGCCGGGATATTTTTGGTTTATCTGCTGGCGGTCGGCAACGTCCCCAGGCGGCAGGTTCTGCTTTTTCTGTTATGCTCCGCGATTTCCGTGTCGGTCGCCGTAGGGACGTGTTACCTGCTTTGGGGAGTCAATTTCGTCTGGTGGGTATTTGTCGGGCTTGGCAGCAAGCAGGTTTCATTCCTCAGAATCGTCCAGCATCTTTTTGATGCGCGTAATTACGCGATGATGGGGTTGTTCGCCGGTTGGCTGCTCGTGCTGCGGAATGGCTCAAGAATGGCGGCAGCGCTTTGGGTCTCCTGGCTGCTTGCGTTCGGCATTCAGACTTATACGAGCGGGGTCGCATGGGTGACCAATCATTTGGGGTCTGGAGTCCTGCTCAGCGGTTGCTGGTTCTTTGTCGCGCTGATCAAAATCTGGCCTGTCGCCGAAGGCAGAGCTTCGTTGCTGAATCGGTTTCAGGAAGGGGCCGCCGTGCTCATGGTGATTTTGCTTTTCGGCGCTCTCGGCTTTGCCCGGAAACCTCGCAACCCGATCCCGCCTGATTTCAACCGCTACGTCGCCGACATAGAAAAAGAGTTTCAGGGCGTGCCTGCGGAGAAGGTGTTGCTGGATAACGGCACGTGGATTTATCTCAGAGATAAGGTTGTGATGAAGGATCGCTCCGCGCCGGTTTCGCTGCACGCCGGTAAGAATCAGCCGGAGATCAATCGCGCGGCGCTGGCCGAGACGATCAGACGAATCGAACAGAAGACTTACGACAAGATTCTGGCCCGGCAAATTTTCACGGATCAAAGCGCCTACGATTTCCAGGATCGAGGTTCAGGTGTGAAGGCTGCAATTCTGGCCAACTATGTCGAAGTGCGGCGAATTCCCCGCGTTCAAGGAATTCACGATTGGTGGCCGATGAGTATGATCGCCGATATTTCGGTGATGGTTCCCAAAACCCCGGGGGCGCATTCGTCCCCGCACGCGTGCTTTGCGAGCAGTCAGTTTCAAGGCAGCGCGCCTTCTCAGTAAGCGGCAAACGGGAGCGCGCGCGCTACCAGGGATCATAAAGCTGGGTATGCGGAAACTGGACAATTTTGTGATAGCCGCCTGGGCGGCGACAATCTTCGGGTTGATGGAGGGAGTCGTACTGGTCATTTGCCGGGCTTATCCGGCGATATTGGCGCCGTACAAAGTTTCGGTTCACGCGCTCTGGATCGCGCCTGCCATCAACCTGATTCTTTTTCTCGTAATCGCGTTGGCGCTAATGCTCCTAACAAAGCTGGCGCGGAGGTGGTTGAAGGAGCCGGAGTTGTTATTCACTTACGGCTTCTTTGTTTTTCTCGGTTTCGTTACAGTCCTGGCGGCCCCAAGGATCATTCACTGGGTCACCATATTGATTCTGCCTCTTGGCCTGGCGGCGGCGTTTTGCCGCAAACTGCGCGGCTCTGAGATTGCGCTGACGGATCGCCTGCGCCGCCGGTTGCTGTGGATTCCGGCGCTGATTGTGTTGGTTGGCGCAGGGGCGTGGGGTTATGAGAAAACACGTGAGCAATGGCTGTTTCGCAAGCTGCCTCCGGCGCCGCATTCCGCGATGAACGTTCTGATAGTCGTTTTGGATACCGTGCGATACGACAGCTTCACACGGCCCGCCGCAGTCTCGCTCACTCCGAATCTGGATCGAATCGCGGCTGCGGGAGCGCGGTTTCAGAACGCGTGGTCTACCACGTCGTGGTCGCTGCCTTCTCAGGCGGCGATCCTGACTGGCCGTTATCCGCATGAACACGGAGCCGATTGGCCACGCTTCGAGTTGGACAGGAAGACGCCAACGCTGGCTGAGTATTTTTCAGGGCGCGGATACGTGACTGGAGCGTTTTCGAGCAATGCGGCGTGGGTGACGCCGGAATATCTGGGTCGCGGATTTTTGCGATTCGATGTTTACCTTTGGGAAGACATGTTCCGGCGCACCGTATACGGGCGCGCAGTGGGAAGAGCGCTTTGGGAGTTGGGCTATCATCAGGCCGGGCGCGGCAAGAAAGCTCCGGTGTTGAATGCGCAGTTCCTCAAATTTCTGGATGATTATCGTGAACGGCCTTTCTTCGCTTACCTCTGCTACATGGACGTGAACCGGACTTTTCATCATCGCTGGCTCAATCACGCTTTCTGGGAACAGACTCCACCGAAGCGGGAAGTGATCGAAGCTTACGAGCAGGGATTGAATACGCTTGATGGGCAGATCGGCGACTTGTTCGGTGATCTGGAACGGCGCGGCGTTCTCAAGAATACTCTTGTCGTTATCACCTCCGATCACGGCGAGTCGTTCGGCGCTGAAGACACGGATGACCATGACCCCGAAGGACACGGCACCAGTCTGTATCCTGAGCAGACCAGAGTCCCGATGTTCGTTATCTGCCCAGGCAAGCTGCCGCCCGGACGTGAAGTGACGCAAGTTACGAGCACGCGCGCCATCCCGGGGATCATCACCCGGCTGCTCGGTCTGGCGGATTCGCCGTTTCATGGCGCCGCGCTTCCAGCAATAGAAAGCGCGACTGAAGCGCAAGCAGCGCCCGCATTGCTTACTCTGAACTACAACGATAGTAAAATTCAGGCGATGATCTGGGATCGCTGGCAATATCTGAAAGACCTGAAAGCCCAGAGCCAGCGTGAAGAACTTTATGAATTAACCGTTGACCCGATGGCGAAAAAGAACCTGTTTGACGTTCACCCCGGCGCCGAATCAATCCGAAGACAGTTACAGCAACTTCTGGTTGTGGGATCGCAAACCTCGCAGGCCGAAGCCGCGCAGCCCAATCATCAGACGCAGGCCGCGCATTGACGGAGCAGATGAATTATGGAGCGACAAATACCTGACCTTTCGCTGATCGTGCCCTGCTACAACGAGGAAGCCATAATCGGCTACACCATTCCCAGGCTGCTGGCCGCTTTTGAGAAAGCGGGATACAGGCTGGAGTTGATCGCCGTTGATAACGGCTCGCGGGATCGTACGGGCGAGATCATCAAAGATTTCGCGGCGAAGAATCCGGCGGTGGTTTATCACCGCGTCGAACAAAATCAGGGTTACGGCAACGGCATTCTCAGCGCGATTCCGGTTTGCACCGGCGCCTGGATTGGCATGATCCCCGCCGACGGGCAGGTTGACGCCGAAGACGTGGCGCGATTGCTGGACGCGGCCGTCGCCAGCGGCGGAAACGTGCTGGCCAAAGTCCGCCGCCGTTTCCGAATGGACGGGTTTCGACGCAAAGTCATTTCGGTTTTCTACAACGTGTTCATTCAGATTCTGTGGCCTGGCCTCGGCTCGATTGATGTCAACGGCAATCCCAAAATTCTCCCGCGCGAGTTGATGCGGGGCCTGGGTTTGCAATCCAAGAATTGGCTGCTCGATGCCGAGATCGTGATCAAATGTTATTACCTCGGAGTGAGGATCATTGAGCTGAACGTCTTCGGGCGGATGCGCGGCAACGGCCTCTCGCATGTCAGAATGGAAACCTGCTGGGAGTTCCTTACCAAGCTGCTCGCGTTTCGATTCTCCAAAGAATGGCGGCGGGAGATGAAGCGGCCCACTCTGCCAGCCGCGAGCGCAGACGAGCCGCAACTGGAAACGACATTGAGAGGCTGAATACGATGCGTTTCCGCAAAGTCATTCAGGTGATTTTTGGCGACGCCCTGAAACAATGAAAAAGAGCCTGGAGTTCAAGCTTTAGCTTGTGACCTCAATTTTCGAACTGCCCAAAGCAGCAAACTAAAGTTTGAACTCCATGCTCTTTTTTCGAGGAGCACGAACAGATGATTTATCACAAGAGAACATTGTGCCGAGCCTGCGGCGCCGAGAGGCTCCGCCGATTTTTGTCTCTTGGCCCGCAACCGTTGGCGAATTCCTTTCTCGAATCTCCCGATGAATTCACGGATGAGCAGCGCTATCCGCTCGATGTCTGTTTGTGTGAGGAATGTTCGCTCGTTCAGATTCCCGACGTGATTGATCCTGAGGCGCTCTTCCGCCATTACGTTTACGTGACCGGGACTTCCGACACAATCGCGGCGCACAATCGCGTTTACGCGCGCACAGTCGTTGATTTGCTCAACCTCGGCGCCGATGACCTGGTGGTTGAGATAGCGAGCAATGACGGCAGCCTGTTGAAATGTTTTCAGCCGCATGGCGTAAAGACTCTGGGCGTCGAACCAGCGACCAACATCGCGGAGATCGCGCGCGCGGGCGGCGTTGAAACGGTCAACGAATTTTTCAACCCGGACATCGCCGAACAGGTTCGACAATCGCGCGGCCCGGCCCGCGCGGTCATCGGCAACAACGTGCTCGCGCACGTTGACGACACGCGGGCGTTTCTGCGCGGCTGCGCGGCGCTGCTTCCCTCAGCGGATCCCTCGGCGAATATGGACGATGGACTGGTCATCATCGAAGCGCCTTATCTGCGCGATCTGATTGACCTGCTGGCTTACGACACGGTTTATCACGAGCATCATTGTTACTTTTCGGTCACGTCGCTCAAACGTTTGTGCGAAGAAGCCGGGCTGGTGATCGTCAGAATGGATCGTCTACCGGTTCACGGCGGCACGCTGCGGATGTACGCCGGACTTCGGGAAAAGCACAAGCGTCACGCGGCGGAGATTGATAACTGGGTCGAAGACGAACGCCGCGCGGGAATGAGCGATTTCGCCCGCTACGAAAAACTTGCCGCTGACGTGGCCGCCAATCGCCAATCGCTCGTCGGCCTGTTGCAGCGGTTGAAACGGGAAGGAAAAACGGTGGCGGGTTACAGCGCGCCGGCGAAGGGCAATACCTTGTTGAATTATTGCGGGATCGGCCCGGAACTGCTGCCGTACACGGTTGATAAAAGCCCGCTCAAAGTTGGCTTGTATACGCCGGGAACGCATATCCCGGTGCTGCCGGTTTCAACGTTGATTGAACGGCAGCCGGATTACGTGCTGATCCTCGCCTGGAACTTTGCCGAAGAGATCATGAGGCAACAGGCGGAGTATCGCGAACGCGGCGGGCGTTTCATCATTCCCATTCCGGAACCGAAGGTGGTTTGAGCTATGCAGGTGATTATTCTGGCCGGAGGGCGGGGCACACGGCTCGCCGAAGAGACTTCAGTCCGGCCCAAGCCGATGGTCGAGATCGGCGGGAAGCCGATGCTCTGGCACATCATGCAAATTTACGCCGCGCACGGTTACAAAGATTTCCTCGTCGCCTGCGGCTACAGAGGCGAAATAATCAAAGAGTATTTTCACAGCTTCCTCGCGCATCACAGCGATTACTTCATTGATCTGAAATGCGGCTCGCGCGAGATGATCAGCTCGAACAGCGTTGATTGGCGCGTGGGATTGATTGACACCGGTTTGGACACGATGACCGGCGGGCGCATCCTGCGTCTCAAAAAGTTCGTTGGCGCTGAAACGTTCATGGCGACTTACGGAGATTGTTTGAGCGATGTTGATATTCGCTCGCTCGTCGCGTTTCACCGCAGTCACGGGCGGCTGGCCACGATCACCGCAGTGCGCCCGCCGGCGCGGTTCGGCGGGCTGGCGCTCGACGGAGATCGAGTGGCGGAATTCACCGAGAAGCCGCAAGCGGGCGAAGGCTGGATCAACGGCGGGTTCTTCGTTTTTGAATCCGGAGTTTTCGATTACCTGAGCGACGACCGGACGATTCTGGAGCGAGAGCCACTGGAACGGCTGGCGGCTGATGGACAATTGATGGTCTTTCGCCACACCGGTTTCTGGCAGCCTATGGATACGCTGCGCGAAAAGCATATCCTCGAATCGCTCTGGGCGGGCGGACAAACGCCGTGGAAGATTTGGGATTAGCCGGGAGGATCGAATCTATGTCAGCCAAGCCAGGCCTTTCTGAGCCGCTAAATAAGCCCGCGAAAGTCTCACGTGGTCGAGCCTCCGGCGATGCCCCTCATCGCGGCCCCGCCGATCCTGCGTTGGGTGGCGTCTCGCTCGTGTTTCCTGTTCACAACGAATCATTCATCATCGAGCAGACGCTGCGCAATTACATCGCCGAACTCGCCACGCGAGTGCCGGAGTTGGAAGTCATCGTCGCTGAGGATGGCAGCACGGACGACACAAAAGTGGTGCTTGAGCGGTTGGAGAAAGAACTACCGATCAAGCTGTTCATGAGCGATGAGCGCAAGGGATACCAGGATGCCGTGCGTGACGCAATCTCGCACGCCACCCAGCCCTGGTTGTTCATCGTGGACTCCGACTATCAATTCGCAGCCATTGATTTCTGGCGGCTCGAATCTCACCGTAAATCTCACGATGTGATTCTGGGAATGAAAAGCCCGCGCAAGGATCCGTTCTATCGCGTCTTCCTATCCTGGGGCTACAACCTGCTGCTGCGGCTGTTTTTCAACATACCTTACCGGGATATGGACACGGGCTTCAGGCTCATTCGCCGCAGCGTCGCGGAGGAGCTTGCGCCAGAAGTCAAATACATGTCCTTCTTCACGGCCGAGTTTGTAGTCCGTGCGCATTACGCTGGGCACGAAATACTTGAGGTTCCGGTCCATCACTACGCCCGGAAGATTGGAAGCACCACGATCTTCTTTATCTCAAAGCTTTTTCTGATCTGCATCCACCAATTCATCGGAATTTTTCGGCTGAAGAGCGAGTTCAGGAGGCGAGGTCTGAAATGATCAAATCGGCTATCCGCCTGCTGTGGACTGGAGACGAGGATATAACCGCCGGCCGCATGCTGCTCTTCGGAGCGCTCGTTTGGGGCGTCTACAGCATTGCCCAGATATTGATCAATGGCGTGGTGCTGGATGAGACGCTTATGCCTGCGCAGATTATCTCCGGCGCTGTGCAATATCCCGCCGGGCATCCGCATCAGATTTATTACGAGAAGGCATACAATCTGTTTCATTATCTGGCTGCGGGCGTGTGGGCGATCAAGCCGGCGCCGCTCGTGGTCTCGGCGGCTCGTAATTTTCTATTCCTTTTCCTCAGTGTTTTTGCGCCTTTCGCCATCACCGCCCTGCTCACGAAGAGACCTTACTGGGGGCATCTTGCAGCGGCAGTGATAGTGACAGAAACGACCCTGCGTTTTGAAAGCATCTATCCGATGTGGATATTTCCGAATGGCGCCAGCAACGGGCACATCGGTCTTCATGTTGCGATGTTAGTCGTCGTACTGTTGCTGGCGGGATTATGGCGGACGGGCGGGCTGATGCTCGGATTATTGCCCGCGATTCATCCGGTGATGCCGCTGCTGATCTGGCCCTGGAGCGCCGCTTATTTTTTTTACTCGCGCAAACAGCGCAGCCGCAAAGAGAATGTCAGGCTTTTATGCGCGATTGGTTTGGGTCTCGCCGTTTGCGCGGCGCTCGCGCTCATCATCTACATTCGCGCCGCCGATTCCGTAGCCGTTCCACCATATGACGCTCAATCCAACGCTCACGTGGATGGAAAGTTAATCCACTGGCAGTTCACAGTCACAACCGATAGACATCGTCGTCTGGCCCCGCTTTGGTGGCTTGCTTACTCGGTTGGGCCGGTCACCCTTTTGGCGATTGGGGCGCTTCTGTTTTGGACTCCGAAACGGGCGGAGGCCGAAGGCTCGATCACGCCGGATCGGCGGACTTCCTTCTGGCTTCTTGCGTTGAGCGCAATCGCCTCGGTATACGTCTATGGCGCGTGGACGCTTCATTTTTGGAGAGGCTGGCTTCCCTCTCCAATTGAAATAGCCATGCCATACAGATTCGCCAATTTCACATCGCTGCTCCTCGTGCCGGTCACAGTGGCGGCTATGGTCTGCGCTCAGGCAGCGATGGACAGTCGTGCGCGCCGGTTGACCCTGGTTGTGATAGCGGGCCTGCTTTTCCTTGCCGGGAGCGGTTTCTTTAGTAGCCGCCGGCCGGAGTTGCTCTATGCGTTATGGGGGCTGCTCTTCGCCATGGACTTCTATGCTTATCGCAGGCATGCCCGGCGGCGGCTTATGAGCGTGGCCGCCATTCTGGCCATTGGCGGCATGACTCTGGCGATTGGCGGCAAGGGACGGTATGGCGATCAGCCGGTTTTATTGATGAAATGCTTCATGGCCAGCCTTCTGATAGGTGTCCTCGTAATTGGTCTGGGCGCTTTGATATGGAGTTGGGCGGAACGCAAACAAGAAGGGAAGCGGGAGGAATCACCGGCAACGTTTCAGCCAGCGGCCCGGCGCTGGTTGTTTAAAATGAATTGGGGGCAAGTCGCCCTTTTGTGCGCCTGCCTGATGATTAGTTTGCCCGCTTTGCCTAGAAGCTCCAGGGACAATGTGCTCACGCAACTGCCACGCTGGGACATGATCTCGCCCTATGATCGCACATTGAAGGAGTGGTTGACCCTGCATGCGCGACCCAATGAGATGATCCTCCCGGCGATTGTCCCGCAAACCAAGATTCAGCATAAGACCGATCATCCGGCGCTCATGGAACGGGAATCTTTATGGCTGATGAGCTACATGCCAGACCTGTCTCCGGTAATTGGAACAATGATGCGCGACCTGTATGGCGTTGATTACGCTAACCCTGATCAAATCAATCGCCTGGCTTCCAGTGGAAGGTTGAGCTGGTATTCGTCTCTATGGTTCGACATCTGGAAGGAGCGCAAGCGCGACGAGTGGCAGGCGCTGGGAAGAAAGTATGGTTTCCGCCTGGTGCTGTCACCAAGCGAAGCGCCTCTTGATTTGCCTGTCGCGTTGCCTGGCCCTCATTGGACTCTATATGAAATTCCAGGGGGGTGATTCGAACCCTGATTGTCTTAACTAACCGAAGGAGAGTGCGGCAGCGGCGACCGGGTTGTCCGACTGGCGTTCCGCTGACCGGACTCCTCAATCTCTTACGAATAACTATAATCGTTGGAATTCCTCACACAAATACACACAAACACACACACAGGCGCGGGTCTGGAAGATCTTCCGGCTTAAACGCTGAGAAGGCTCAATGGTCGAGAGTTATTTGATAACCATCGCCGGGCGCTCGCGCCAGTAGGAGAAAATATGAAAGCGGTACGGATAATGTTGGCGGTTCTGATATTGACTGCCTTGATCGTGGGAAATGGCTGGAGCCAGACGCCGCGGCAATCGCCAGGCTCCGGCAAAAAAGCAGGCGCCAGCCGCTCGCTTACGCTGGGCGATTATCGTTTCCATTACAGCGATCAGGGGACGGGCGATCCGGTCGTGGTGCTGGACGCAGGTCTTTGCCAGCCGATGGATACCTGGGGCGACGTGCCTGGCGCTGTCGCGGCGTTCACTCGCGTCTTCGCTTACGACCGAGTCGGTCTTGGTGACAGCGCCAGAATCGCGCCCGCCGGCAAATCGCCGCGCCCGCCGGAAATGCGCACGAGCCAGCAAGTGGTGCAGGAACTGCGCGATTTGTTGCGCAAGGCCGGGCTGCCCGCGCCTTACGTGCTGGTCGGGCATTCATTCGGCGGCGTGAACGTGCGCCTCTACGCCAGCCAGTATCCGCATGAGGTGGCCGGAATCGTGCTGATTGACAGTTCTCAGGAGGAAGAGTACGCCCGCTCCGTCGGATTCATGCCGCCAGAACGACGGCAGGTATACACGCGGACTTATTATGGCGGAAATTGCGAAGGGGTGAATCTGTCAGCGAGTTCGGATCTGCTTCGCGCCGCCGCTCCGTTGCCTCACGTTCCGCTGGTGGTTCTCACCGCGCTGGGCGGCGTGGAGCAGCAGGAAACGCTGACGCATCTCGAACTCCAGGCCGACCTCGCCCGCCGCGCGCCGAACAGCGATCATCTCATCGTCGAGCGGAGCAGGCATTTCATTCAGCGCGACCGCCCCGACGCCGTGATTGAAGCCATCCGCAGCGTAGTGGAACGCGCCCGGCCAGAGCCAATCCCGCTTCCGACCGAAGACGATCTGAAACAGACCAGGATTTTGCATGTTTTTACTTCTACCGAGGCGGTGCTTTCAGAAGCGGCGCTCGCGCTTTCAGGGTTAATCGGGTGGCGATGGCGAAAGCGAAAACGAAAGGGCAAAGCTGAATTGAGCAGGGCGCAAAGAAGACAAGCCTTGAGAAAAGAGAAGGAGAAGAAGTAGCGAACCCGAATGCGGATTGGCGTTGACGCAACCTGCTGGCAAAACAATCGCGGATACGGACGGCACGCGCGCGCGCTGCTCAGCGCCCTGACGCGCCTTGACGAAAAGAATCGCTATGTCTTCTTTCTCGATACAGCCGACGCATTGGCGCCGCTGCCGCCGCAGGCTGAAGCGCGAATCGTGCGCGCCGCCGCTCCGGCAGCCGTCGCCGCTTCAGCCAACGGCCACCGCTCTGCGCGCGACATGTGGCGAATGAGCCGCGCGCTGGCCGACCCCGACCTGGATTTGCTGTTGTTTCCCACCATCTACAGCTACGTCCCCGTCTTCAGCCGCGCCAAAAAGATCGTCATGATTCACGACGTGATCGCCGAAACTTACCCGCAACTGACGCTGCCGCATCCGCTGGCGAGGCTTTTCTGGCGGGCGAAAGTGGCGATGGGACGCAGGCAGGCGGACGCCATCGTTACTGTTTCGGAATACTCGCGGCAGGGAATTGCGCGGCGATTCAATCTCTCGCCCGAACGAGTCTCCGTGGTCGGTGAAGCGAGCGATCCGATTTTCCGTCGCCTGCCCGATGCAGGATTGGACGCAGGATTGACGCCGCGTCTGGAAGCTCTGGGCGTCAATTTCGATCATCGCACGATTGTTTACGTCGGCGGCTTCAGCCCTCACAAAAACCTCGAAGCCCTGGTCGCCGCCTTTGCCAAACTCGCCGCGCAGCCTGCGTTCCGGGACATCCGGCTGGCGCTGGTCGGCGAATACGAGAAAGAGGTCTTCCACAGTTATTTCGGCGTCATCAGACAGCAAGTCGAAAAACAGGGAATCGCCGACCGCGTGATTTTCACCGGTTACTTGCCCGACGAAGAGTTGGTCGTGTTGCTCAACTGCGCGACGGCGCTCGCGCTGCCTTCGTTGATCGAAGGCTTCGGTTTGCCTGCGGTCGAAGCCGCTGCCTGCGGCTGCCCGGTGATCGCCACGACAGCAAGCCCTTTGCCTGAATTGCTGGGCGATGGCGGAATCTTCATTGACCCGCGCAATCAGGCCGAGCTTGAAGACGCGCTGGTTCGCGTTCTGGAATCGGAGAGCCTGCGCCGGAAGATGCGCGAAGCGGGACTGGCCGCCGCGGGACGATTGACGTGGGGCGCCGCGGCGCGACAAATGATGGCTTTGATTCAACAAGTGGCGGCGCAATGAATCGTCCGCTCAACTTCCTACACCTCACGACTTTCTACCCGCCTTACAGCTTCGGCGGCGACGCGATGTATCTCTATCGCCTCTGCCACGCGCTGGGCGACGCCGGGCATCAGGTTGATGTCGTCCACTGCGTTGATTCATATCACCTGCTGCACCCGGCTGAGCCGGAGATTCAATTCACGCCTCATCCGAACGTGAAGGTTCACGGGTTGCGCAGCGGATACAAATGGCTCTCGCCGCTGCTGACGCAACAGACCGGGCGGCCCTGGCTGAAAGAAAAGCGCATCCGCGATCTGCTCGACAGCAAGCCCTACGACGTAATCCATTTTCACAACATCTCGCTGCTCGGCCCGCGGGTTTTGACGATGGAGCCGGCGCAAGGCCGCGCCGTGAAACTCTACACGACGCACGAGCACTGGCTGATCTGTCCGACGCATGTGCTCTGGAAATTCAACCGCCAGCCTTGCGACAAGCCGGAGTGTTTGCGTTGCACGCTCGCGGCCAAACGACCGCCGCAACTCTGGCGTTACACTGGAATGTTGGAGCGAGCCAGCGAACACGTTGATCAATTCGTCTCGCCCAGCCGCTTCACCGCGCAAATGCACGCCGAACGCGGCTTCCCGAAACCGGTCGGGCATCTGCCTTATTTCACCGACCGCGCCGACCGCGACTGGCAAGACCCCGGCCCGCGTCCGCAAGCGCGTCCCTACTTCCTGTTCGTCGGGCGGCTTGAGCAGATCAAAGGACTGCAAACTTTGATCGAGGCGTGGGAGCAGATTACCGATTGCGATCTGCTGGTAGCGGGCGCCGGCGGTTATGAAGAGCCGTTGCGCGCGCAAGCCCTGACAAATCAGCGCATCAAATTTCTCGGCCCGCGTCCGCAACGCGAATTGGGCGCGCTCTACAAACACGCGCTGGCCTGCATCGTTCCTTCCATCACTTACGAGACCTTCGGCATCATCATCATCGAAGCCTTCGCTCGCAAAACGCCGGTCATCGCGCGCGACCTGGGCGCGCTGCCCGAAGTCGTTCACGACAGCGGCGGCGGCTTCGTTTATCGCACGAACGAAGAACTGATTTCGGCCATTCGCCAGCTTGCGGCGTCATCATCGTTGCGCGCGGAGCTTGGCGAACGCGGGTATCAGGCGTTCGCGCGATGGTGGTCGAAGGAAGCCCACCTGGAACTTTACTTCGATCTTCTGCGCCAAACCGCGCTCAACAAATTCGGCCACATACCCTGGGAAACCTGATGATGAGCTAAAGCCTGCGACCGGTTATCGAAGGCCTATAAGCCTTTCTTTGAACCATTGTTTGGTCGAGCCAGCAAAAGAAAATTTATAGGTTTGGGGTGATAGGTCTTGGGTTGTAGATCTCACTCTGTGTTTCCAAGGTTGTAGATCTCACTCTGTGTTTCCAACCACATTAAAGTGAAGTACGATTCAGGCCGCGATAACCAACAAACCTGAAATTTGCCCTGACTGCCTGGCGTCCGTTGGGGCAAAGCAAAACTGGAGAGGCATTCATTGATCATGAAAAGCGCTTTGGTTGTGTTCGTCCTGATGGCTGGCTTGATGTGGAGCGTCGTCGCCCAGCAGCCGGACTTCGACATGCTCATTCGTAACGGTCGTATTGTGGATGGCACAGGCAATCCATCATTCATAGGTGATGTCGGTATTCGTGACGGACGGATCGCGGCTATTGGCAGACTCGCAAACCGCCCTGCCGCGCGAACGATTGACGCGCGGAGGCTTGCCGTCGCGCCCGGCTTCATTGACATTCACAATCATTCCGACGACACGATACTCGAAGACGGCAGCGCAGAAAGCATGGTGCGGCAGGGCGTGGCTACGATGATCTTCGGCGAAGGCGGTTCAGCCGCGCCGTCTGACCAGTGGAAAGATTTTTCGAGCTACTTCGCCGAGTTGAAACGCCGAGGCATTTCGACCAACGTCGGCTCTTACATCGGCTCCAGCACAGTGTGGACGACTGTGCGCGGAGCCAAAGCAGGCCCGGCCACCGCCGAAGAACTCAACCGCATGCGCGCCGTTGTTCGCGAAGCGATGGAGCAGGGCGCGCTCGGCGTCGCCAGTAGTTTGAGTGGCCCGCCCGGCGTCTGGATTGACACCGATGCGCTGGTGGCGATGTGCGAAGTCGCTTCGGAATACGGCGGAATCTATTCGACTCACATGCGCACCGAAGGCAGCGGAGTCTTCAAGGCTGTCGCTGAAGCGATTGATATTGGCCGCCGCGCGCGCATCCCGGTTGACGTCATCCATCTCAAGATCGCCGAACATAAACTCTGGGGCAAGATGCCGGAGCTTGTCGCGTTGATCGCGAACGCCCGCGCGCAAGGTCAACTGGTCGAAGCGAACGTCTATCCGTATCGCGCGGGACAGAACAATCTGTCGAGCATCATTCCGCCCTGGGCGCACGAAGGCGGAGCGAAGGCGATGATCGCGCGATTGAAAGACCCTGCGCTGCGCCCGCGTCTGGAAAGCGAAATCCTAAACGGCATTCCCGATTCCGACTGGTACAACCACTACACTGCGACCGGCGGCTGGGAAGGGATGCTGCTCGTGACGTTCAGCAACTCTAAGTACAAAAAGTTCGAGGGCAAGCGCATGAGCGAAGTTATCAAGACGCTCGGCAAGCCGCCGCTCGACGTATTGTTTGAACTGCTCATCGAAAACGACGGCTCGGTTCCGACCGTCTACTTTCATCACTCGGAAGAAGACATGCGCTACGCGCTCAAACAGCCGTTCGTGTCCATCGGTTCCGATGGCACAGCCGTCAAGACCGAAGGCCCGCTGGCCGCCGGGCATCCGCACCCGCGTTATTACGGCACGTTCCCGCGTGTGCTGGGCCGTTACGCGCGCGAAGAGAAGCTGATTTCACTCGAAGAGGCCGTGCGCAAGATGACTTCGGCCAACGCTGCGAAGATTCGCATCTACGACCGAGGGTTGCTGCGGCCGGGGCAATGCGCCGACGTTACGATCTTCAATCCCGAAACCATTATTGACAACGCTACGTTCGAGAAGCCGCACCAGTACGCGACCGGCGTCGAATACGTCATCGTCAACGGCAAGATGATCCTGGAACGCGGGACGCGCACGGGCGCTCGACCGGGCGCGATTCTTTATGGGCAGGGGCGAAAGGCTCCGCGCTAACATCGAGTGAAACAACGAATGACGACTTGTCAGGTTCATTGACGCATATCTACTATTGACGCCGGAGCAGGAGCAGGAATTTCAGCGTGAGGTCAGGCGCTTCGCGCCAGCGGAAAGAGAGGAAATGATGGAATACATCACAAGTTGGGAACGCAGAGGCGGAAAGATAGGCAAGCTCGAAGGCAAGCTCGACAAATGTACCGCGTAGACCCGCCTGATTTCGATGGTGACATGAACCAGTTGGAGCGCTTTATGTCAGAACGCACTGGAGAACGATGCAGGCAATGCGGAGCGGCGCTTCTGCCGAGGCGGCGCTTCTGTGTCGCTTGCCTCGCCCTGGTTCCCGGCGCCGCGCCTGCGCCGGAAAATCAATTGGCCGAAGTTACTCGCCAAATCGCTTCAACTCGTCGCCCGGACAAGACGCTGGTTTTCGTCCCGGAACTCCGCGAGGCGCGGCTCAAACGCGAGCGTCACAATCGCCGAGCGTTCATCGCGGCAATCGTAAGTTGCGCCATTCTTGCCATCGCCGCTTTCACTGTCTGGCGCGTTCGTGAACACAGACAGGCGATAGCCGCAAAACAACGGCGCGAGTTGATAGCGCGGCGCGAACTGGATCTGTACGCCAAAGCGCTCGAAATTTTCCGCGCCGATTTCGGACGCTACCCCACCACGAAAGAAGGCCTCGCCGTGCTCGCCCGTCAGCCATCCACACTCGCCGCCTGGCGCGGCCCCTACATCGAAGGCGATTATTCGGTAGACCCCTGGGGCAGCGAGTATGTCTATCAAGCGTTCAATGAAGGCGCTGGTTATGTCCTTTCCAGCTACGGGCCGGAGGGAGAAGCGGCTGGGCGCTTTTTTCTACAAGTTCACTCCGGATCATCGCCGCCGTAAGCGATCAGGTAAAAATGATGCTGGGCGTGATCTCGCTGGATGACTGCTGTGAGCAGCGGCGTTCGGATCATATTTCATATGCAATATTTGATATGAGATTTGAAATATGGTGGGCGATGGCTGTGCAAAATATTTGCCTGCCTGCTTAAAAAAGCGCGCTCCGCTCTATTCAATCACGGCCAAAACCTCACCCGTGTTGACTGTCTGCCCCTCAGCGACTTTGATCTCGGCGACCTTGCCCGCCTTTGGCGATTGCACTTCGTTTTGCATCTTCATCGCTTCGACTACCAGCACGCCCTGGTGCGCGGCAACTTCGTCTCCGGCGTTGAGCAGCACGCGGACGACTTTGCCGGGCATTGGGGATGTGAGGCTGACTCGTCCGCTTGCGCCTGCGCCTTCGCCTGCCTGTCCGCGCAGGTGTTTTTTATCTCGAACAGCGACGGAGATTCGCTTGCAGTTGACGATGACTTCGGCGGCGCCGCTCGGCGTCTTTTCGAGCGCGCATCGGTAAACGCGATTGTTGATGATGACCGTGAACAGGCCAGGCTCAGGCTCGCTCACCTGCGCCGCATGCGTCTCGCCTCCGAGAGTCAGTTGGGCCGCGTTATCAGCGAAGACGAATTCCGCTTCGATCATTTGTCCGTCAATTTCGAGTTCGAGTTTCATCAGCTTACTTTACCTGTTTAAACAAATCTCCGTATCGCAGCGGCTCGCCGCGTTCCCAGGGGCGATAGGTGTTGCAAAAATCTATCCGCTCGCCGAGCGTCGGATGGCTCGCCGTCCACAGTTTGTAGAGAGTGTTTGGACGAGGGACGCCCAGATTTTCCTGTTGCAGCCTGACAAAAGCCATCGCCGCCGCGTGGTTGTCGCGCGTGATCTCAAGACCGAAGCGGTCGGCCTCGTGTTCGTTGTGGCGTGTGTAGGCCAGAGCGACGGGTGTGACGATCAGGGAGTAAATGCTGAAGAGCAGAATGATCAGCGGCAGAGACGCGATGTCTGACAGCTCGGTGAATCCGAAGCGGCGATGGAATTTTTTGATCAGCCACCCGGCGGTTCGATAAATCGCATAGAGCGCGGCGATGATCAGCAGCGAGAAGAATAGGATGCCCTTCCAGACGTGGCCCAGCACGTAATGGCCCATCTCGTGCCCCATCACGAAAAGCAGTTCGTTCTGGTTGAGCTTTGCGATGATCGTGTCCCACAGGACTATCCGTTTGGTCGCGCCGAAGCCGGTGACGTAGGCGTTGACGGCTTTCGTGTCCACGCTCTTCTCGACTTCGTAAACGCGCCCGCCTTCGATGCCGGCGCGATTGGCAAGCTGGAGAATCTTCGCCTCAAGCTCCTTGTTTTTCATCGGCCCGAATTTGTTGAAGAGCGGATCAATCCAGATCGGCTGAATCAGGATCGCCAGAATCAGAAAGGGAATGGCAAGCAGCCCGGTGTAGAGCCACCACCGGCGCGGGCTTTTTTTGAGCAGCAGATATGGAATCCACAGGAGTAGAAATCCGACGGCGGCGCTGATCGCCAATCCTGTGATCTCATCACTGAACCATTTGTTGAAGGTCTGATTCGACAGGCCGTAAGCGTGCTGTCGCGTGTAGCCCTGGTAATAGCTCAGCGGAAGATCAATGACGAAGTTGATGACCAGAAAGATGATGAAATAGACGCCGATGACGAAGAACCACCATCTGCCGAGCCGCTTCGCCCAACTGCGGATGCGCGCGGAAAAACCGGTGAAGAGGAAGAGCGCCGGAATCACCAATCCCCACAGCGTGTTCACGATCCACAGCGCGATGTTGCCGTGATAATACGACAACGCCTTCTCGCTCGGTTCGGGAACGGGAACCGGAGCAGTGGACGATTGCGCGGAAGTTTGTTGCGAGCCAGGCGTCGCGGTTGGTTGTTGAGCGTAAGCGGCGGAGGCGATGATCAGACAAAATGTGGCGATCAGGAGCAGGGCACGCATGATTTCCTCCGCCCTGAGATCGCCCTGGGAGCGCACGCATCCTTGCGTGCCGGGCTTCGATCATCGGGCGACTATCGAAAGCGAGCACGCAAGGATGCGTGCGCTCCCAGGGCGATCTCAGGGGTTGTCAACGGTTATTCAAGGCGGCGGTTCTTCCAGCCATCTTCCACTTGCTTGAGCGTTCGGCTGGCGCGGCTGCCACGTTCGTTTTTGATTGCTTCGTGAAATTGATTGCGGCGGCGATGGCGGCGGCGATCTGCGTGTCGTCGTTGTTGTTCTGCGTTTCGGCTTTCGCTTTTCGCCTTTCGAGAAATCTGGCGATGTAACCCGTGTCAATCTCGCCGCGCGCGAACTCTTCGTCGTCGAGAACTGAAAGGAAGAAGGGAATTGTGGTGCGAATGCCGCCAACGTGATATTCGCCGAGCGCGCGCTTCATCCGCGCGATGGCTTCGCCGCGCGTCGCGCCCCACGCCGCCAGCTTTGAAATCATCGGGTCATAAAAGAGCGGCACTTCCCAGCCTTCATAAACTCCGCTGTCGTCGCGCACGCCGGGGCCTGACGGCGTCCTCAACCGCGTGATCCTGCCGGGCGACGGCAGGAAATTTCGATCCGGGTCTTCGGCGTAAACGCGGCATTCAATCGCCGAGCCTTCCCATCGCACGTCTTCCTGTTTGATCGTCAGCTTTTCGCCAGCGGCGATGCGAATCTGTTCGCGCACCAGGTCAATGCCGGTGACCAGTTCGGTCACCGGGTGTTCGACCTGCAAACGCGTGTTCATTTCGAGGAAATAAAAATTGCGGTCGGCGTCAACCAGAAATTCCATTGTGCCGATACTGAAATAGTCGGCTGCGCGGGCGATCTCGACCGCCGCCTGGCCCATCCGCGCGCGCAGGGCAGGATCGTTTAAGCTGGCCGGGCATTCTTCGATCACTTTCTGATGGCGGCGCTGCACCGAGCATTCGCGTTCGCCCAGGTGGATGATATTGCCGTGTTCATCGGCGACGACTTGAATCTCGATGTGGCGCGGGCGTTCGATGAATTTCTCGATGTAAACCGACGGGTCGCCGAACGCCGACTGAGCTTCGGCGCTGGCCATTTGCAGCGCTGCGCCGATTTCTTCAGCCGAACGCACGATGCGCATGCCTTTTCCGCCGCCGCCCGCCGAGGCTTTGAGCATTACCGGGTAGCCGATTTCGGCGGCTACTCGCCGCGCTCCGGCTTCGTCGCTCAATTGTTCGGTCGTGCCGGGGACGATTGGCGCGCCTGCCTTGAGAGCGGCGACGCGGGCGTTCGTCTTGTCGCCCATCATCTCGATTGATTCGGGCGAAGGGCCGATGAACTTGATCCCGGCTTCCGTAACCGCGCGGGCGAACCATTCGCGCTCCGAAAGAAAACCGTAGCCGGGGTGGATCGCTTCCGCGCCGGATTTCCGCGCCGCGTCAATGATCTTTTCGCCTAACAGATAACTTTGAGACGCGGGAGATTCGCCGATGAAGTAGGCTTCATCGGCCAGCCGGACGTGCAACGCCTGGCGGTCGGCTTCGGAATAAACGGCGACCGGCGAGACGCCCAGATCGCGGCAGGCGCGAATCAACCGCACCGCGATTTCACCGCGATTGGCGATCAGGATTTTATGAAACATGAATTGGTGGTTGGTAATTGGTGACTGGTGGCTGGCGGTCGGCAAACTCATTAAAGCAACCGACCACCAACCACCGACCACCAACTACCATTACGGCACAATTGAAACGCCGGGTTGTTTAGGATCGAACCGGACGATGACCTGCGCGCCGGGAACGTAGACGTTTTTTCGAGACAACTGTTCGCCAGACAATTTCTGGGAAGTCTCGTAATCCACGTTGGAGACGTTGTACCGGTAGAAGATCGTCAAGCCGGATTCGTCCTGCTGAAAGTCCAAAATACGTCCATCCGCGACACGGCCAAATTGGGTGAGCCAGACGTAGTATTCCGCTATCGGATCACGGCCACGCAGACGATAAAGCATACGGGTGAGTAGGTTGTGATTTCTACGCATGGGGATAAGTGTGTTGATTCGGGGCTGGTTCAATAAAAACGGCCTCAAGTCGTATTGGAGTGGGCAACTTGAGGCCGCGTAACTATCGGCAAAAGTTCAAAAATCGGAAGTTGGCGCGGCTAACCTCAGGCAAACACAATTACCGGCGCGGGAAAGATCGCGCCGGAAGCCCCTCGATCGAATTATTTTCGTTCTGTGAATCAACGATCACACCATCGACCATGGTGATGTCGTCTTTGGTTCCGAACTCGCCATCAGGCCCAGCGGAAACCAGTGTGTAATTGCTCAGACTGATCGCCGACCCTTTCGACGCGATGACGCCAATCGGCCTGTAGTCGAAGTTGTGTTCCCAGTAATCCGATTGCGGCGCTCCGCTGGCGTTGACTCGCGAAAGATCGGCCAGTTCGTGCGGATAGGCGCCGTATTCCTTATGGTATTTCTGCAACGCCTGGACGTGCAGTTCGTACATCAACGCGCGGGTCGCGGCTGCGCGCCGGGCGCGCCCTCTTTCAATGGCGCGGGGAATCGAAGCGATGGCCACGGCGCTGAAAACGATCAGGAGGCAGGCTGCGAGAGCGTAAGACACCCGCGCGATCCTGATCCCCCCGAAACCGGCGGAATCCGATTTGATCAGGCGCACTGCGCGCCGTCCCAGCCAGATTCCCAGAAGTGAAATCGGGATGGCCCCAGCCGAGAAGTAAAACGCCAGACGGTAAGCGTCGAAAGTAAAAATGCGGTAGTAAGGAAGTTTGGAATCAACCCTGACCATCTCTTTAGTCAGTTCAAGGCTGTCTCCCAATACCGAAACCATCAGCGCTCGTCCGACCTTCGCGTCACCAATAAATATCCAGGTTATCAGGAACGCGATGATAATGACTGCGCCGCAGGCCAAAGCTGCGAAGGACGGCCCGAGTTTCGGCATCAGAACATCAGGCGGGGCAAGCGGGGGGCCAACCTGTTTCGCGCCACAAGCGGCGCATTCGGGGGAACTGATTTCACGACTGTGTCCGCAGCAGGGACAGATCATTGAATCACGGAGAGATTTATTGTTCATAAGCAGAGTTATGGAATTTGGAGCAACGGGCGATTTCAAATTTCATACGGCATATGAAATTTGAAATATGGCGGATGCTAAACCGGGTCGTGGCCCAGGCGCAGATTTTTGGCCTCCTTTTTTTCCTGGGGTTTATTCTCTTGAGATTCGAGCTTGGCGACTTCCGCCGCGGACTCCAGTTCACGAATTTCACGCCACGTGTGGTAGAGCCTGTGACCGAAAGTCCAGTATGAAAGAACAGCCATCAGCCAGATCGTGGCCGGCATTTTGTTGAGCAGGGGATGATTCGATTCGGGCCAGACGGTGAGCGATCCCAGAATCAGCAAAACGACGCGTTCCGGGCGCCGCAAAAATCCCACATCGCATTTCGGGATCAACGATTCCGCTCGCGCGCTCGTGTAGCTGACCATCACCGAGCCGATCAGCGCCGCGCCGGTCAACGCCGCATAAAGCGTGCTGTGGTATTGGGTGTCACGAGAATAGAAGATGATGATTCCGAGAAAAACGATCATGTCCGAGAGCCTGTCAAGACTGGAATCCAGAAAGGCTCCGAACTTGGTCACGCGGCCCGTCAGCCGCGCCACACGCCCGTCCAGCATGTCAAAGATGTTGGCGAAGATCATCACCAGCCCGGCGTAAAAGAACCAGCCATACCCGTAAAGAAGCGCTGCGAAAACGTTGATGCCCAACCCGATCACCGAAAGCAGGTTTGGGTTCGGGTCGAGCCGCGCAAGTTGACGGACTATTCCATTGAGTATGCGCTGGCAAATTTCTCCGATGTATCCGCCGAGCATATCCGCTTGCTTCTTTCCTTCTAAACGCTAACCAAATGCTAAATGTGGTCAGTTCCGCCAATCAGGTTACGACCGAAATATCGAAAATCGCCTGGATTTCTCTATCGGGGACTTCGAGGAACGCATCATACGGTTTGGTTATTCGGCGTGTCAAGAAATTGAAAGAACGTCCAAAGTAACTAATTCATTTGAAGTTTACGAAGAAACCACGGGATGGGCGTTTGGGCTTCGGTTGCGGCGCTGATTGAAATTCGGACGAGAGTCTCCTGTTAAATCAAAGCAACCTTGTTGTATGATGCGCCCATCTGTGCCCCCTGAAATTTCGAGGTCGCCCGCAATCATTCTGGTGTTCTGGCGCTGTGAATGATGCGAGCGTCGCCTGAACTTCTAATTGAGACGTTTCGATCATTAGGTCATTTCGACGAGGTGAGTATGAGACTAAAGCCAGTGAAGCTTGCATTGTTGGGGGCAATCGCAATATCGCTTTTCATTTCGTGGGTCATCGCCCAGGACATCGGCCATCTGGGCGTGAGCGCCGACCCGATTCCGCTTGTGCAGGCCAAACGCCCATTGCGGCGCCTTGCGATCCGCAACACGGGCCGCAATTCAAATCTGGCGACCGCCAGGCCTGATCCGGCGAGCAAGGATTTGCGCGCTGATGTCAGCGACATCGGCGGAGCGTCGGGCAAAGCGCCGAAAGCAGGTTCAAACGCCGCCGCGAGCGCGTCTGGCGCAGTTGCCGTAAACACGACTCCGCCGCCGGTAGAACCGGTTGCGGGCAAACCGGGACCGAAGCCTGAGGCGAAACCGGCTGCTCCAACGGCTGAAGATTACATCGCAAAGGCTGAAGACCTCGTGGCAAAGAATAATCCGCGCGCCGCGACCGAGGCCTTTCGCCAGGCGTTGGCGCTCAAACCTGATTCGCTCGACGCGCAGTTGGGGCTGGCCGATACGCTCCACGACGTGAAGGATTACGGGAACGCCGACACCGAATACCAGAAGATCATCGCGCAGCATCAGAATTCAGCCGAAGCCCATCGCGGGCGCGGCGACACGCTTTACGAATTGAAGCGGTACGACGAAGCGGTCAACGAATATCAGGCGGCGATTAAATCAGGAGCCGCCGATGCCGGCGTTTTCAACAATCTGGCCAACGCTTATTTCCGCACCGGCACGCGTGAGAACCGTGACCACGCGATTGAAAACTACCGTAAAGCAATCGAGAAGGAACCCGCCTGGCCGGACGCTTACGCCGGGCTGGCCAACATCCTGCGCGTGCAAAAGCAGATGAACGAAGCGCAGCAGGCTGTTGAGAAGGCGCTTCAACTCGCGCCCAACTCAGCGCTCGCGCATTCGGTCGCGGGCCGCGTTTACGCCGACCTGAATGACTTCACGCGGGCCAACGCAGAAAGTCAGAAGGCCGTGGACCTGGCGCCGAAGGATTCGCCGTCTTTCCTGTCTTTCGCATATCTGAATCTGGGCGGCATTCTTTATGCGCAACGGCGTTTTGACGAAGCGATTCGCGCTTACGTGACCGCGCAATCTTATGACCGCACGTGGGCCGTGCCGCGAAACAGCCTGGGCAATCTCTATCTGGCCGCGAACCGCCCGCTCGAAGCGTCTGAAGAATTCGAGACAGCGGCGAAGCTTGAACCGAAGAGTTCGATCATCCACACCGGTCTGGGCAACGCTTATGCGATGATGCAGAAATACGACGCGGCGATTGCAAATTTTCAGACGGCTGCTCAACTCGATCCGAAGAATCCCAACCCGCGCTCGAACATGGGAGTGGTTTACGCCCGGCAGGGCCGTTTCAACCAGGCGGTGGACGCTTTCAATCAAGCGTTACAGATCGAGCCGAACAACGCCGCGTTCCAGCTTGCGCTGGCCGAGAGTTTGCAGCGCGCGGGGCGGAAGAAAGAGGCCAAAGAGGCTTTCAGCCGCGCCGAGGCTCTGGGCGCGAAAGTAAAGAAGAAATAGCGAGTCCGGAGTCGCTCGGTGATGATTCAATGTTGGAAGATAATGGTGAACAGACGGAAAGTTATGAATTTTCCGTCTGTTCCTTTGTTCTGTGTGTTCAGTGTTCACACCTGCTGGCGGCGCCACCCGAATTTTCATTTTTGACTCCGGGCTATTTTTCAAATGGACAATCTGATAGGCAAAATCGTCTGCGGTTATCGAATCATTTCTGAAGTTGGCGAAGGAGGGATGGGCAAAGTCTATCTCGCCGAGAGCGCGTTTCTCACCGAATACAAACAGCAGGTGGCGGTCAAGACTTTGACCACGCAGGCATCCAGTGAGCGTCAGGCGGCGTTGTTGCGCGACCTGTTCACGCGCGAAGCCAACATTCAGGTTCAGTTCAAACATCAGCATATCGTCAGCGTCATCCAGTTCGCGGTCGAAGGCGACCATCATTTCCTCATCCTGGAATACATGCCCGGTTATCAGCACGGTGGCCGGCGCATCTCGAACATCGCCGAAATGATCGCTTTCGAGACCGGGCCGATGCCGCACAAACGCGCGCTCCGTCTTTTCGCTCAGGCGCTGGACGCCATGAATTACGCGCACAACTTCAAATACAGGTGGGAGGGCGAAGAGCGCGTGGGCATCGTCCACCGCGACATCAAGCCAGCCAACCTGCTGGTGCTCGACCCCGAAACGATCAAAGTCAGCGACTTCGGCATCGTCAAAGTTCAGCAGCGCGCTCCCGCCGCAACCCAGAAGCTGACGCCGGGCACCAGCGCATACATGTCGCCTGAAGCGATTCTCGGCCCGCAGCAGTTTGGACTGGAAGAACTCGACGCTCGTTCGGATATTTATTCGCTCGGCATTACGCTTTATGAAATGCTGGCGGGGCGCGTCCCGTTTTCGCCCGATCCGAACACGCATCCCGACGTTTCGCTGCGCCGCAAGCAGGTCAACGAAGCGCCGCCGCCGCCGTCGGCCTACTATCCGGGGCTTCCGCCGCATCTCGATCAACTGGTTCTGCGCGCGCTGGAAAAACGCCCGGAGAATCGCTATCAATCCGCCGCCGAATTCAAACAGGCGATTCTTGCGCTCGACAAACAACTCGGTCTGGGGTTGCGCGACAGCGCGACGACGCGAACGCTGGAAACCAATCAATTCGCCTCTCCGACGGAAAGAGTCTCGGCCAGGACGGCGGCGATGGCGGGAACTTCAACCGGTTCAGGTTCGACTTATTACGCTCCGGCGACCAACGTTGCCACTCCGATGCCCGGCGCGACAGGAACCGCCGCGCCATCGCGTTCATCAAAGCCGATAGTCTTGATTGCCACTGCCGTGTTGATCCTCGCGGCGGCGCTGGCCTGGGTTTTTCTGAACAACGGCGATAAGGCGGCGTCGAACGTGGCGGGCGCCGAGGCCAACACCCCATCTGCGCCTGAAGGTATGGTTCCGATACCCGAAGGAAGTTTTATGATGGGGCGCAACCTGACCGATGAGGAAAAGAACTCCACGATTGATGTTCAGGGAGGGCCGATCAAGATATTCAGCTACGATTGGCCCGCGCATCCGATCAATGTCTCGGCGTTTTATTTGGACAGAACCGAAGTCTCGAATGGGCAGTATGCTGAGTTCGTGAAGGCGGAGGGGCACGCCGCGCCTGCGGATTGGAATGGCTCGGAGCCTCCTCCGAACGCCGAACTGGTTCCGGTGACCGGCGTGAGTTACCTGGATGCGAGAGATTTTTGTTCCTGGCGTTCGCAGAAGAACGACCGGTTCACATTCCGCCTGCCCACAGAAGAGGAATGGGAATACGCCGCGCGCGGCAAGGACGCCGGCAAACCGAATGCTCCCATGAATCTTTATCCCTGGGGCGATCAATGGATCGAGACCAACGCGAACACGATTGAATCGCGGCTCGCAAAGCCACGTAATGTTGACGCGTACCCCGGCGGTAAATCGCCTTTCGATGTGTTGAACATGGCGGGAAATGTCGCCGAGTGGACTTCCACCGATTTCAATCATTATCCGGGCAGCGACGAACAGACGCCGCGCGCGCCGGGTTATCAAGGCACCTACCAGGTCATTCGCGGCGGCGGATTCGCTTACCCGAAAGAGTTTGCGATGACGACCACGCGCGTCTGGGCGAAGCCCGAAGACAAAGGGCCGAAACTCGGATTCCGTTGCGCGGCTGACGCTAAAAAATGAAAACAGAAGCGGCGGCGGGCGCGCATCTGCAAAGTCGAGTTAAGGCTCATTGCGTTCGTCGCGCGATTCATTCGCTTCCTGTTCACGCTCATTCGTCCGCGTTGTGACGAAGGCTGACCAGTAGATCATGAGCAGCGGTGTGGCGACAAAAGGCAGGTAGAACAATCCCACGGCAAGGTACTCTAGCAAATCCATAGCTTTCTCTTCTAAGGGCCAAAATTGATTTCTGGGGGCTAACGTCGAACCGCCGGTCGTAAACGGCTCCAGCGACCATGCGGCGGCTCTTTTATCTCAACCATCAGCCAGCTACAAGGCAAACGGCGCGCCAACTCATTAAAAAGCGGCTGCTCAAAGTTTTCCGGCATTTCAGTGGAGATCATGCGTCAACTTCCAGCGACAAATTCCCGCTGGGTGTGAAAGGAATGTTGACACCTGCGAGAATTGAAATCAGGAGGCTTCGGATAGTCTGCTCCGCAGCCATTGCCGGAAAGATCGCAACGCCGCGCCCTGGCCATCGGTCTTGCACTGCTCCAAAGCTTCCGTAAGGACATCGGCGGTCAATAGCGGAAAGGCGAGACTATTCGGCATTTCGAGATAGCCTTGATCCGCCAGGTGGTAAATGCGCAGCCGCTGTTCGTTATAAATCCATACTTCGGGCACGCTGAGGCTTTTGTAGATCGCCAGCTTTGCGCTTGAATCGCTCGAAATATCAATTTCGACGGCGACATCAGGCGGCGGATCAATGTTCAGATCAACTTTGCGTTTGCCGATGATGCGGGTGGCGTTTTGCACGTAGAAGCAGGTGTCCGGTTCGGCGCCGGCCCCGAATGTTCCCGGTGTGAACGTGGTTGAGCCTAGTTTTTCAAGTTCAACTCCAGTCAGATCGGCAGTGATGCGTCCGATGTCCGAAATCAATTCCTTGAATATCTCGTGAATCGGCAATGGACTCATAGCCTCCAGCCTCCCTTGATAGTAGCTCACTCTGACGCGATTGCTGTCGCCAAGATCGGCCAGTAATTGCTTGTAATCTTCAGGACTCACCTCGTGCAAAGTCAGCGTACCGCCTTCCGGCAAATGCTCGATCGCTTTAAGCAGCTTTGAAATTTTTCTGACAGGTTGCGCGCTCATCGAAATACCTCCGAATCCGATACGATCATACACCGCCTCGTAAGAAAATTAAGGTGGAGCAGGGCGCCATCCTGCTCCACCCGGCTCCTCTCAAATTCGGGCGACTGCGCCGTCGCTGCCGAGTGTGATGCGTTTCTGTTGCCTCAGCGCCAGATTGGCCAGATGCGGTCCGGTCACGCCGTTGTGGCCGACTTCGACCGGGGCGTTCGGCTCCTGCCGCGACTTTACGCAATCGAGGAAGTTTTTGACGTGCGGCTCGGTCGGGATTCCGCCTTTGTATTCGTGAATCGTCGCGGGCGGGATGTTCGGGCGGTTCCAGGGTTCGGGATAAACGCGGTAGCCGTCGTCATCGAGAACCATCGTGGCTTTCTTGCCCTGGATGAATATCTTCCAGCTATCTTCGTACGAGTTGCCGTAACAGAGTGTCCACGTGGCCAGAAACGTCGGGTACTCATAGACCGCGCTGAACGTGTCGGGCACGTCGGCGCCTTTGTGAACCTTGATCATTCCCTGACAGACGGCTGATGAGGGCGGCTTGCCGTTATTGCAGAACCACTGGATCACGTCCATCAGGTGCGTGCCCTGGTCGGTCATGTGGCCGCCGTTGTAATCCGAAAAGTTGCGCCAGTGGAAGAATCGCCGCTCATCCAGCGGGTAGCGTTTCTTCGCGGGGCCTTGAAACCGCTCCCAATCCAGCTTGCCCGCAAGTTCCAGCTTCTGTGGCATCGGCTTGCGATTCCAAAACCATTGAGCGCGCGCCATCACGATTTCGCCGAGTATGCCGTCGTCAACCAGCTTCTTCGCGCCGCGCACCGCATCGGAACTGCGGCGTTGCATTCCGACTTGCACTATCTGTTTGGTCGCGCGGACGCCTTTGACCATCTTCGCGCCCTGCTCGATTGAGTACGAAAAAGGTTTTTCGGTATAAACGTCTTTGCCCGCCGCGACTGAATCGAGCAGGATATTGGCGTGCCAATGATCAGGCGTGGCGTTGAGCACGGCGACCACGTCCTTGTCAGCCAGCAATTCTTTGTAATCCATCGTTGATTTCGCGCCTTCGCGCGCGAGCTTCAATGCGGCGTTGATGTTCGGTTCATAAACGTCACAGACATGGATGAATTCGCATTGATCGGCGAATTTCCTGAACGAACCCATGACGCTGCGTCCACGCCCACCGGAGCCGATGACGCCGAGTTGGATTCGATCATTCGCGCCGATAATGCGCCCGTAGGATTTCGCCGTGAGCAGACTCGCGCCAGCCACGCTCGCGCTTGCGTCTGCAATAAAGCGTCTGCGAGTAGTGTTCTCCGACATAAGCTTCCTCCGTGTTTAGTTGTGAACTGTCATTGTGAAAGGCAGCGCGAGAATAAGGAATCGAAACGCAAAAGGCAAAGGACGGTTTCGAGGTTCTGCCGCAGATTCTCCAAAACGGACATTGGCCTCGGTTGCTTAACCGCAGTCATCTGCTTCAAGATGTCTTCGGCAATTGCAATTTCACCTTTGTAAATTGACTCAAGGATAGCCGATCTGGGGATCGGCCCTGATCGCGGTCTTCATCCCGGGGCTGGCCGGCGTCTTGCCAGTGTCTTAATAGCTGGCTTTGTTTATGGAGGAAACTGTTGTGGAACGAATTCCATCTTCGGGAAAATTGACGCGTGTGGCGCTGGTGGCGAGCGCGCTCGTCATTGTGGTTTTGTGCGTGATTGTGGGTTACGAGGCGTTGCGGCAGGGCGGAGCGAATCTGGCTGACCTGTGGCGCGGCGAGCTTGAAGAAGCGGCCACAACCTCCACGCTCGGCATTTTGATAATCGGGCTGGGCATCGGTTTGAGGCACGCGCTGGACGCCGATCATCTGGCCGCCGTTTCGGCCATCGTCAGTGACCGCAAAAACTGGTTCAGTTCGCTTCTGATCGGCGGGTTGTGGGGAGTCGGGCATACGGCGTCGTTGCTGCTGGCCGGGATGGCGGTGATCCTCATGCAGTTTCAAATCGGAAAGTACGAGAAGCCGCTGGAGTTTTGCGTCGCATTGATGCTGATTGGACTGGGCGCGAACGTGCTGTACAAACTCGCGCGCGGAGGCCGCATCCATTTTCACGAACACTCGCACGGAGGGCGCAAACACGTCCACCCGCACATTCACGACGGCAAGGTTGAACCTGCCAACTCGCATCACGGGCTGAAACTCGGCATTCGTCCACTGGTCATCGGAATGGTTCACGGTCTGGCTGGCAGCGCGGCGCTGATGCTGGCAGTGCTGGCGACAATCAAATCAACGGCGGTGGCTTTCGCCTACATCATCATCTTCGGCATCGGCTCGATTGGCGGGATGATGGTCATGAGCCTGATTCTGAGCCTGCCGATTCACCTGACGGCGGAGCATTTCACGAAGACGAATTGGGTCGTGCGCGCGCTGGCCGGTTGCTTCAGCCTCGGATTCGGTCTATTTATGGTTTACGAAATCGGATTCGAAGAAGGATTGTTGCGCTGATTTAGAGGAGTCATTCATGTCGTCTTTGACGATAATCTGAAACAACAAAAATCGCCCTCTGGGCACACATCGCTTCGAGCGCGCTCCCGGCAGAAGGCTTATTGAAAGGAAATTGGTCTCTTGCCAGGAGCGCGCTCGAAGCGATGTGTACGAGGGGGAATAGAGGAGAAAGCATAATGGCCGACGAGCAGAATCCCAATTATCACTTCAACACTCTGGCGGTTCACGGCGGACAGGCGGTTGATCCCACGACCAACGCGCGCGCCGTCCCGATCTATCAAACAACTTCGTACAATTTCACCGACGCCGATCACGCGGCGCGTCTGTTCGCGTTGCAGGAGTTCGGCAACATTTACACACGAATCATGAATCCGACGCAGGACGTGCTCGAAAAACGTCTGGCGGCGATGGAGGGCGGGATGGCGGCGTTGGCGCTCTCGTCGGGGCAGGCGGCTGAGACTCTGGCGATCATCACGCTTGCCAACGCGGGCGATGAGATCGTCTCGACCACGTCGCTTTATGGCGGCACCTACAATCTTTTTCATTACACACTGCCGAAACTCGGCATCACCGTCCGCTTCGTTGACGCCGAAGATGAAGCCGGTTTGCGCGCGGCGATCAACGACAAGACCAAAGCCGTTTACACCGAAACCGTCGGCAATCCGAAACTCGACATCGTGGACATCGAAAAGCTGGCCAACATCGCGCATGAAAACAGATTGCCGCTGATCATTGACAACACCACGGCGTCGCCCGCGTTGTGCCGCCCGATTGAGCACGGCGCCGACATCGTCATTCAATCGCTGACGAAATTCATCGGCGGTCACGGGACCTCGATTGGCGGCGCGATCATTGACGCCGGCAAATTCGATTGGAAGGCTTCAGGCCGCTTCCCCGGCTTCACCACGCCCGATCCGTCGTATCACGGAATCGTTTACGCCGACGCGTTCGGCCCGCTGGCGTTCATCCTGAAAGCCCGCGTACAGGGCTTGCGCGACATCGGCGCCTGCACGACGCCGTTCAATTCATTCCTGTTTTTGCAGGGCGCTGAGACGCTGCATCTGCGGATGGAACGTCATTCGGAGAACGCGATGGAAGTGGCGAAGTTCCTGCAGAATCATGCGCAGGTCGAGTGGGTCAACTATCCGGGACTGGAATCGAGCAAGTATTTCCAGCGCACGCAAAAATACATGCCCAGCGGCGCGGGCGCGCTGGTCACATTCGGCATTCGCGGCGGACTCGAAGCAGGAAAGAAGTTCATCAATTCGGTGAAGCTCTTCAGTCTGCTCGCGAATCTCGGCGACGCCAAATCGCTGGTGATTCATCCGGCTTCGACCACGCATTCGCAGTTGACCGAAGAAGAGCAGGCGTCAACCGGGGTCACGCCGGGCCTGGTTCGATTGTCGGTCGGCATCGAAGACATCCGCGACATCATCGCCGACATTGATCAGGCGCTGAAAGCGGCGACGCAGAAGACTGCGGCGAGCGCTTGATGAAGAAAATAGACAGGATTTACAGGATCGAACAGGATGGAAAACCAATCCTGGACGACCCTGCAAATCCGGTCTATTTCAACCTATGGATACGAAATGCCGGAACCAATCCTTCCGACTTACGAAGACGATTTCGTTTTCGCCGAATCCAAACCGTTCGCGCTCGAATCGGGCGGATCGTTGCAACCCGTCACGCTGCGTTACGCAGTCTACGGCAATCTGAATGAAGCGCGCGACAACGCGATCCTGGTTTGTCACGCGCTGTCAGGTTCCGCCCGCGTCGGTGATTGGTGGCCGCAGTTGTTCGGCGAAGATGGAGTCTTTGATCTCAGCCGCGATTGCATTATCTGCGCCAACATCATCGGCTCGTGTTACGGCTCGACCGGGCCGCAAACAATCAATTCCGCGACCGGCAAACGTTTCGGCGCAGATTTCCCGCTCGTGACCGTGCGCGATTGGGTTCGATCACAATCGCTGTTACTCGATCATCTCGGCGTTGAAAAACTGCGCGCTGTGATCGGTGGCTCGATTGGCGGGATGCAGGCGATCCAGTGGGCGATTGATTATCCCGAACGCGTCGAAAATTGCATCGCCATCGGCTCGGCGCCTCTGACGGCGATGGGATTGGCGCTGAACCACCTGCAACGGCTGGCGATCACGAATGACGCGAACTGGCGGAATGGAGAGTACGAAAGCGGCGGCGAACCGATGGCGGGGCTGGCTCTGGCGCGCGCCATCGCGATGATCTCCTACAAGTCCGAGCATCTCTTCGCCGAACGTTTCGCGCGCAACCCGAACCGCAATGGCGAAGACCCGCTGCGTTCGTTGAATGAACGTTACGACATCGGCGGTTATCTGGATCATCAAGGCGAAATCTTCACCCGTCGCTTCGACGCCAACTCATACCTGATCATCAGCAAAGCGATGGACAACTTCCATCACGCGAATGGGCGCCAATTGGAACACGAGGCGTTGCGGCGGATCAAAGCGCGCGTCTTAATGGTCGGCATCTCGTCGGATTGGCTGTTTCCGGCGGAAGAGGTCAAAGCGTTGGCCGAACGGATGCGCGAGGCCGGAGTCGAAGTCGAATACGCGGAGTTGCAGTCCTCGCACGGCCACGACGGATTTCTGGCCGAGCCGCAGGCCCTTGCGCTGATCATCCGTTCAACGTTGCCGGCTAACCATTTCGTTGATCCAGATCGGCGCAAAGGGTGATGTGCAACTCTTCTCGGTGCCGAGCGCTTTGAGTTGAGCGAGAGTTTCCTTGAGAGTCATGGTCGTGTTTATATCCTCAGCGAGCCACGGAATCCTCTGGCGGCATAGTAAGATTCGGCGCCGTTGTGGTAGACGAAGACCTTGTCGTAGCGACGATCACAAAAGAGGGCGCCGCCAAGTTTTCTAATATCAGAAGGGGTTTTCACCCAACTCGACGTCTTCGTATCGAACTCTCCAAGTTTCTGCGCCTCTCGATATTGTTCTTCCGTTAAAATCTCAACGCCCATGGCGGCTGCCATATCAATAGCGCTATTTGCCGGTTTATGTTCTTTCCTTGATTCCAGCGCTTCACGGTCGTAACAAACACTCCTGCGGCCTTTGGGACTTTCCGCCGAACAATCATAAAAAATGTATTCGCCCGTCTTTTTATCAAACCCCACAACATCCGGCTCACCGCCGGTTCTTTCCATTTCACCAAGTGACCACAGCTTTTCAGGATCAGCTTCCAGCTTTGCCTGAACCTTCACCCATTCGAGACCTTTGTGGCGGTTCATGTTGTTCTCAAAACGGGCTTTCAATGTTTTGAGTAGCTCTTCACGTTGCTTTGCTTTCATGGCTTTTGCTTTTTGCATTTTCGGTCTTTGCCTTTCTGCTCTGAAGACTTCACCCTTTCGGGAAAATACGTCGGCGAGAAAATGTGAGGGCCGATCTTAGCGCGAGATGCGCGCCCGCCCCAAGGCAAACATGACAAAACAACCACACGAATGGCATCAGTCCGAACACGAGGCGTCGCGGCGGATCAAAGCGCGCGTCTTGCTGGCCGGCATCTAGTCCGATTGGCTGTTTCCGGCGGAAGAGGTCAAAGCGTCGGCCGAAGGGATGCGCGAGGCCGGAGTCGAAGTCGAATACGCGGAGTTGCGGTCATCGGAGGTCGTGTTATAGTTCATGACGTTCATAGCATCGCGGAACTGTCGGGAGACGAGTATAGTTCAAGGCCGCCGTTGGAATGAGCGTGATCGTTATGGTAACGACATCTATTTGACGGATGAGCGGTGGAACCACATCACCGAGCCAATCAATCACCCGGAAATGCTCGCTTATGAAGACCAACTACGCCAGACGATTCGCTCAGGACGGCGCAAGCAGGACGCGCTCAATCCGCAAAAGTACCGTTACGTGAAAGCGTTCGATAACCTCGCGGAATTCAACACGCATATCGTTGCGATTGTCCTTTTCAGATTTACCGGAGATGAGAGCGGGGCGCTGCTGCCGAACAACTACATCGTCACCGCTTACCAGAAAGAGATAGGGTAGTAAGATGAGTGAACCGACGATCAAGTATGACGAGCCGAGCGATACGCTCTATGTTTCATTCGCGCCCGGCGAAGCGGCCACCGGCATTGAACTGAACGAGCACATCCTGTTGCGCGTGAACAAAGCCGATAGACGAGCTGTCGGACTCACGATTTTCGATTATTCGGTACTGGCCCAGCCGACCGAGCTTGGGCCGCGCAGTTTGCCGCTGGCTGGCTTGAACGAATTGTCGCCTGAGTTGCGCGAACTCGCGCTTGAAGTCTTACGAACGCCGCCGGTTCAGGACATTTTGTCGTTGTCAGCCTACACTCCTTCGGCGGTCGAAGTAGTTCCGATTGCATCGCTGAAGCCGGCAATCCTGGCGCGACAGGCGGCGTAGCGACTCAGGAGGCAGGATCATCGCCTGCGTCCGAACGATGTTACGAAGCGACGAATTACGAAACCGCAAGCCTCAAACGAGTGATCGAAATTGCCCGAGCGCTGGCCGCTTGATGAAATAATCCCCGATCTGTAAGAGAAGGCGAGGGATGATTCCCAGCGCACACTCCGAATCGCAAAGGGCGCTGGAGTCGAATCAGAGGAGGTTCGGCTTCTATCGAATTTCGTATGGGAAATATAGGCAAAAGTCCGATGTTTGAGATGAAGATTGAGAAGAAAACTTCCGGTTATTCTCCGCTCGATGGAGGGGATAGGCATCACCGTGACGTGCTCAATCCGCCCATGCGTACACTGCCTCGTGACGCCTGACGACTATGTTGGGCGTGGCTTTACAGATTACTGAATGACAATTTCGAGCGCATACGATACAGACCTGTTCGATAGGCTGGAAACCTCTATTTCGTAATCGCCATTTTCAGAGAGTTCTTGTTGAGATTTACTGACGATTTTTCCACCTTCAAGCGGGCCATCAGGGCCAGAAAGTCTGAAACCAGCACCTTTAGTGATTGATAAGCTCATTTTTTGTCCTTTCCTAGCTTCGACGACATAGGCCATTTTGCCACTGCCAGAAACCGTGCCGTTAACAATGGCGGAAGAGCGCCCCCGTTGAAATTTTATCCGTTTCGTTGGTTGTGAGGACCCGCTATTGCAGAGTAATCCAGTAAGAAGAAAAAATAGGACAATTGCATTCATAGATGAACCCTTTTCTTTCAGCCTCGATTTTATGAGAGAAGACTGCTTCTTGAAGCGTATGCTTTATCTTCGACAGCCGCCCAACGCGCCAGTTAGGCTCCTTCTTGTTGGTGATGCAGAAACGACGGCCCATTTGGTTGTACTGCAAGAATCACAGACCTGGAGCCGAAGAGGCATGATACAGAGCGCCAAGACTGAATCACCGATGGCACCTCCGTTGGCAGATTGATTGTAGCATCTACGCGCGTAACGTAGAGTAGGAGGTCAATACCTGCTCTCGTCGTGATGTACCGCGGATCATCTGCAATTTCAACTATCAGCGGATAAACGTCAACGTAATGCTTATCTCGAACAATAAGTTCGCCAAAGAGGTCGCTCAAGTGTGTCGCAGTCTTGGCGCGTCGCAAATCTTCCTTGAGTTCAGCTTGACGCCGTTCGGTTGGATCATAAATCTCCTTGACTTGGAAACGAGCATCTCGGAATTGAACGTCAACTGGATCGGCTTCTGGCGGAGAAATCATCTCACCCTCAGAAGCATCTATACCCAAAGTTAAAAGGAACTCTCGGACTACCCAGCGTTCGCGCTCTGGTTTTGCGGCGCACGAATGGAATCGGACCGCTTCCTCTCGAAGCCGCCTGATCTCCTCGATTATGCGTTGTCCATCTTCCATCGAATGTGCATCGAATGTGCATCGAATGTGCATCGAATGTGCATCGAATGTGCTTCGAAGGCGCCTAATATGAATTCTACTGCGTTGCGGGTGTCTAGTATTGAATACCAATATCCAATGCTAGACACCAGTGGCTACTGTTAGACACGACATTTGTTGAAGGCTTCGCATGTGTCAAGGGGCGGAAATGAAAGCCGATTCTAGCGCGAGATGAGCGCTAGCCCCAAGAGAAACATGACAAAAACAACAGGCGCATCATCAGCGCGACATCCGCAGAAATTGATTCGATAGTGGCCGCGCCAGCCGCTTCAAGAGCATGACGGATCAGTGGGAAACAGCGCCGAGCGCGCGGCACGGCTTGGATTCAGGTCAGCGCCAGGTATTCGTGCGCGAGTCGCACCACCATTGATCCCTCGCCCACCGCTGAAGCCACGCGGTTCATTGCGCCGGCGCGGAGATCGCCGGCGGCGAACACTCCGGGCACGCTGGTTTCGAGCGGCAGCGGTTCGCGGCGCTCTTTCCAGATGTGCGCGTACTTTTCGGCCGCCATCAGGTCACGGCCAGTGAGGACGAATCCTTTGGCGTCGCGCAGCACGTCGGGAGGGAGCCAGTCGCTGCGCGGGCGCGTGCCGATAAACACAAACAGCGCGCCAGCTTCCTCTACGCGGCACAATCCATCGTCGAGCGAAAGGCGCTGCGACTTTACCCTCTTGACGCGGCAAAAACCGGCCAGTAAGATTGCGCCTTCTTTCGAGGCAATCGTCATCGCGTTGTTATTTGAGCCTCGACAAATTTTGTGGCGGGTATAGCTCAGTTGGTTAGAGCGCCAGATTGTGGCTCTGGAGGCCGTGGGTTCGAGACCCACTACCCGCCCTTTCACTTTCCAGACTGCTTTCCGCACGCACAATCCTAACAACCGATCAGCTTGAGGTAGCTTCAATTATGCGAAGTCTGCTCACCCTCGCGCTCGCGGCGATTGTTCCGGCGATGGTCGGGTCGTCAACGCCGAAAGAATATGTCTGCCATCGAACAGCAGGGAAGATCAACGTTGACGGCAAGCTCGATGAATCTTCGTGGCGCAACGCTCCGGCGACTGATGCTTTCGTTGATATCGAAGGCGACCTCAAGCCGCTTCCTCGCTTCACGGCGCGGGCGAAGATGCTGTGGGACGATCAATATTTCTACATCGGCGCCGAGATGGACGAGCCGCACGTGTGGGGAACGCTGACCAAACGTGACTCGGTGATTTTTCACGACAACGACTTCGAGGTCTTCATTGATCCCAACGGCGACAGAGACGAGTATTACGAACTTGAGATCAACGCGCTCAACACCGTCTGGGATCTGTTTTTGCCGAAGCCTTACAGAGACGGCGGCAAGGCGCAGAACAGTTGGGACATCGCCGGTTTGAAGACGGCGGTCAAGGTATCAGGCACGCTCAACAATCCGAATGACAAAGACACGGGCTGGTCGGTCGAGATGGCGATTCCGTGGAAGGCGTTGGCCGAGTACGCGCACAAACCAGCGCCGCCCGCCGATGGCGACGAGTGGCGCGTGAATTTCTCGCGCGTCGAATGGCGGCACGAAATTGCAGACGGCAAGTACCTCAAAATAGCCGGCGCCAAAGAAGACAACTGGGTCTGGTCTCCGCAGGGAGTCGTTGACATGCACCGGCCTGAGATGTGGGGGCGCGTGCGGTTTTCAACAAAAGTCGCTCGCCGATGACAATGAGCAAACAAAGGTAACCGCTCAGCCTTCCTTCGTCGCGTAGCGACGGTTTGATTTTAGGCAGGTCGTTTACGGCCTGCACGCAAAGGCAAACGATCCCCACGTCGCGTAGCGACGGTTGATGGCGTTTGAAAATTAACTACAACAATAGCGTAGGGGCGGGTTTTCCCCGCCCTGATCCGCTGTCGAGGGGCCTGGGCGGGGAAAACCCGCCCCTACGCTATTGTTGCGTTATTTACTCAATGACCATAAACCGCGTCGCAATTGATTCAATCGTCGCTATGCGACGAAATATATTACTCGGCGTCTCATACAGGCCGTAAACGACCTGCCTAAAATCAAACCGTCCCGCTGGGACGAAGAAAGGCTGAGCAGTTACAAACAAAGCAGCAAAGAAGGAGAAGCCAATGTCTGAACAAAAAAAGAAACGCCTGCGTTTTTCGGACGCGTGGCGCGAGGCGAAAGAACTGGTCGTCGCGCACCGCGCGCGGCTGGCGTTCGGCGCGGCGCTGATGCTCGTCAACCGTCTGGTTGGGTTGGTCCTGCCCGCGTCGTCGAAATACATCATTGATGAAGTGATCGGGAAAGGCCGAGCCGAGTTGCTCACGCCGATTGCCATCGCGGCTGGCGCGGCGACGCTGGTTCAAGCCGTGACTTCGTTCTCGCTCTCGCAGGTTTTGGGAGTCGCCGCTCAACGCGCAATCACCGAGATGCGCAAACGGGTTCAGGCGCAGGTCGAACGTCTGCCCATCAGTTATTTCGATTCGACGCAGACCGGCAAATTGATCGCGCGGGTGATGAACGACGCCGAAGGAATCAGGAATCTGGTCGGCACCGGCATCGTGCAACTCGTCGGCAGTTGCATCACCGCCTTCATCGCGCTCGGCGTGTTGTTTTATCTGAACTGGCGATTGACCGCGCTGACGATCATCGTGCTGGCGGCGTTCGGCGGCGGATTGGCTTACGCGTTCAAAAAACTGCGCCCGATCTTCCGCGAACGCGGCGAGATTTACAGCGGGATCACTGGCCGTTTGGGCGAATCGCTCGGCGGCATCCGCATCGTCAAAGCCTACACCGCCGAGAAGCGCGAAGAGATTGTCTTCGCTCGCGGCGCGCACAACCTTTTCCGCAACATCGCAAAATCAATGACCGGAGTGTCGGCCATCACCGCGTTCTCTTCGGTCATCGTCGGCGCGGTCGGAGTGGTGATGATCACCGTCGGAGGCCATTCAGTGTTGGCCAAACAGATGACGCTCGGCGATCTGTTTATGTATGTCTTCTTCACCGGCTTGATGGCGATGCCTGTGATCGAAATCGCGGCCATCGGCACGCAGATTACCGAAGCTTTCGCCGGACTCGACCGCATCCGCGAAATTCTGAATATGCAGACCGAAGACGAAGAAGACGCCAAGCGCGAGGCTCTGCCAGTGATGCGCGGCGAGGTTGAATTTGAAACCGTGTGGTTCGAATACAACGCCGACGCGCCCGTGTTGAAAGGCGTTTCGTTCAAAGCCGGGGCTGGAACGACCACCGCGCTGGTCGGTTCGAGCGGCTCCGGCAAGAGCACTCTGATCAGCCTGGTGATGAACTTCAACCAGCCGAAGTACGGCAATATCAAAATTGACGGGCGCGATCTGAGCGACATCAAGCTGCGCGATTATCGTTCTTATCTGGGCGTCGTCTTGCAGGACAATTTTCTCTTCGACGGCTCGATCACCGACAACATCAGGTTTTCAAAACCGCACGCGACGATGGATGAGGTTCGCGCAGTCAGCCGCATCGCGCATTGCGACGAATTCATCGAAGGCTTCGAGAAAGGTTACGACACGATTGTCGGCGAACGCGGAGTGAAACTCTCCGGCGGCCAGCGGCAGCGAATATCCATCGCCCGCGCGCTGCTGGCCGATCCGAGAATCCTGATTCTGGACGAAGCCACATCGAGTTTGGACAGCGAGAGCGAGGCGATGATTCAGGAAGGTTTGCGAACGCTGCGGCAGGGACGCACGACGTTCGTCATCGCGCACCGCCTCTCGACCATCCGCAGCGCCGACCAGATTCTGGTTCTGGAAGGCGGCGAGATTGTCGAACGCGGCTCGCACGAAGAATTGCTGGCGGTCAATGGCCGCTACAAACAGCTTTACGACAAGCAGTACAAATTCGAGCGCGACCAGTTCATCAACCCCGGCGAAGACTTCACGCCCGAATTGCCGAAGGTCGAGATGGAACGAAAAGCGCCGGCGCAACGACTGACCTCGTTGTGATTTCTCAGCCCGCCTTTAGATTGCTGGTCTTACCAAGCATCCTATCGTAAGCTTGCCCGCGCAAATTCATTCAGAGGGCAATCAGAAGGAGATTCGATCAATGGGTAATAAAGCATCGAACAATTCAAACGCTGGAAACCGGCTCGCTCCGGCTTCACCGGAAAATGTTGGGCGATTGACTGAAATGCTGAGCCGGGCGTTGGGGGCGGAGGTTTATTTACGTTCGCTCAACGCCAACGAGCAAGGTTGGTTCTTTTTCGCGCGCAAGGGCGGGAAGAAGGCGCTCGGCGTCGTATCGTGCGATGACCATCTGCTGAGCCAATTCGCGGGCGAGGCGACCGGAATCAGCTTGGAGGGTGAGAGGGCGTCGGTGGTTTTGTGCGAGACGAGCGCGGCGAATGCGGCTGCTTTGCGTAAGGCTTTGCCGCATCTTCGACCGCGGACACTGGGGTTGAAAAAATCAGCCGGATGCGGCGACCGCCTGGGGTTGGCCACTCCGGGGCACATTCGCGCGATTCGCCATTCGACGATGGCGCCGATTCTGGCTCAGCAATCCATCCGCGAGAACGCGCGAACGGGGCGAACGCCGCAACAGGTGATGGACGACGCGCTGTGGGGAGTGTTTCAGGAAGGCTGGCTCGACGGGTTTGGCGCGGACGCCGATCATCTGAAAAACACCGCTGACATTGATTCCTGCGCCGCAGCCGGATTCACGTTCTACACGATTGATCCGGGCGAACACGTTGACAACGACGCCAACACCGCTTCGGCTGGCGTTTTGCGCGAGAAGGTCGAGACATTGCCCTGGGCCGAGTTGGAGACGAATTGGAATGAAACGCGGTCGCGTCTCGGCAAGCCGATTGACCTCGGCGAATTCAAGCTGACGATCAGCGATGAAGAGTTGTTGCGCGCGGCGGCGAAATACGGTCGCGTTGTCGCGCACACGGTGAAAATGTATCGCCATCTGGAAAAGGTGATGGGCGCGCGCGAGTTCGAGCTTGAGATGAGCGTTGACGAGACTGAAACAGTCACGACGCTGGCCGAGCACGTTTACATCGCCAGCGAGTTGAAGCGGCTGGGCGTGAAGTGGGTGAGCCTGGCGCCGCGTTACGTCGGCGATTTCGAGAAGGGCGTTGATTACATCGGCGATCTGGCGGAGTTTGAAAAATCGTTCGCGCAGCATCTGGCCGTGTCGAAAACGTTCGGACCGTACAAGCTCAGCCTGCATTCCGGCTCCGACAAATTCAGCGTTTATCCAATCGCGTCGCGGCTGGCGGGCGATTTGGTTCACCTCAAAACGGCGGGCACAAGTTATCTCGAAGCGTTGCGCGCCATCGCCGTGATCAATCCGAAACTCTTCCGCGAAATCGTAGCTTTCGCGCGCGCGCGTTACCCGATTGATCGCGCGAGCTATCACGTCTCGGCTGAGGTCGGCAAGATGCCCGATGTCGTCGGATTGCCAAACGACGGGCTGACAACGCTGCTCGACGATTTCCACGCGCGCGAAATCCTGCACGTCACGTTCGGCTCGGTCTTGCACCATCCTGATTTCCGCGAACCGTTCTTCGCAGCCTTGCGCGATGACGAGGAGGTTTATTACACGATGCTCGAAACGCATTTCGGCAAACACTTCACGCCGTTCGGCGAATCATCCAAAGTGGCTGAAGGGACGATTGGAGATTGAGGATGAATTTAAGCGAGTTGATGAAGATGTACGATTTCACCGGGCGTTCGATAGTTATCACCGGCGGCACGGGCGCGCTGTGCGGCGCGATGGCGAAGGCGCTGGTCGGATGCGGCGCGAATGTGGCGATCCTGGCGCGGAGCCGCGAGAAGGGCGAGGCGCTGCTCGGCGAAATGGAAGGCCCCGGAAATGCGATCATCGTTGAAGGAGACGTGCTGAAGCAGGAGACGCTGCAACAGGCCGTGCGTGTCGCACTCGAAGAATTCGGTCGAGTTGACGGATTGATCAACGGCGCGGGCGGCAACAGTCCGCAGGCGACAACGCGCCCCGACCTGACTTTTTTCGGCTTGCCGGAAGAGGCGCTGCGTTACGTTTTCGATCTGAACATGCTCGGCACGATCCTGCCGTGCCAGGTCTTCGGGCGGCAGATGGCCGAACAGGGCGAAGGCGTGATCCTGAACATCTCCTCGATGACAGCCGTCCGTCCACTGACTCGCGTCATCGGATACTCAGCCGCGAAAGCGGGCATCAACAATTTCACGCAATGGCTGGCGGCGCATCTGGCGCAGCAATACTCGCCGCGCATCCGCGTCAACGCCATCGCGCCGGGTTTCTTCATCGGCGAACAGAATCGCAGTTTGCTGATGAACGAGAAGACCGGCGAATTGACCGAACGAGGCCAGAGCATCATCGCGCACACGCCGATGGGCCGTTTCGGCGAACCGGAGGATTTGATCGGCGCGACGTTATGGTTGCTGTCACCGGCTTCCGCTTTCGTCACCGGCATCGTGGTTCCGGTTGATGGCGGTTTTTCGGCTTTCGGCGGCGTTTGAATCAGCACCGCGAGCAGTAGCGAGCGTGGCTTGCGGTTACGGCATGTTGGCAGGCGCGCTCGCTACCGCTCGCGGTACTGCTCAATCGGAGATAATAATGATCATTGGCAATGGCTCCCCAAACGGATTTTTGACAGAATCGGAAACTCGTGAATTGATGGCTGCGGCATTGTCGCAGACCAATCTCGACGGCCAGCGCGTCATCATCATCATCCCCGACAGCACGCGCACCGCGCCGATTCCGATGATGTTCCGCCTCTTTCACGAACTGCTCAGCAATCGCGTCGCAGCCCTGGACTTCCTGATCGCGCTCGGCACGCATCAGCCGATGAGCGAAGAGGCCATCAATCGCCACGTCGGCGTCACCGCCGAAGAGCGCGCGACGCGGTTTGCGCGGGTCAACATCTTCAATCATCGCTGGGACACGCCAGACCAGTTGGTCGAGCTTGGCGAAATATCCGAGAACGAGATTGCCGAAATCACCGGCGGCCTGTTGCGGCAATCGGTGAAAATCCGGTTGAACAAATTGATCTTCGATTACGACCAGCTCATCGTTTGCGGCCCGACATTCCCGCACGAAGTCGTAGGTTTCTCCGGCGGCAACAAATATTTCTTTCCCGGCGTCAGCGGCGCCGAAGTGATCAACTTTTCTCACTGGCTGGGCGCGGTGATCACCAGCTACGAAGTGATCGGAACGCGGTACACGCCGGTTCGCCAGGTGATTGACCGCGCGGCTTCGTTCATCAAACTTCCGAAGCTCTGCTTCAGCCTGGTCGTCAAAGGCGAAGGGCTGGCGGGGTTGTACATCGGCTCGCCCGAAGAGGCTTACGAAGAGGCCGCCAGCCTGTCATCGCAAATTCACATCAACTGGGTGGAGAAGCCGTTCAAGCGCGTGTTGTCGGTGATGCCCAAAATGTACGACGACATCTGGACGGCGTCGAAGGGGATGTACAAACTTGAACCAGTGATTGCCGACGGCGGCGAAGTGATCATCTACGCCCCGCACATTGACGAGATCAGCTACACGCACGGAAAGATTCTCGACGAGATCGGCTATCACGTGCGTGACTATTTCGTGAAGCAGTGGGACAGGTTCAAACATCATCCCTGGGGCGTCATCGCGCACAGCACTCACCTGCGCGGCATCGGTGGTTATGACGCTGAGACGGGCATCGAGACGCCGCGCATCAAAGTCACGCTGGCGACGAAGATTCCGCGAGAGCGTTGCGAGCGAATGAATCTCGGCTACCTCGATCCTGACTCGATCAATCTTGAAGAATGGAAGGGCAGGGAGGACGAGGGCATTCTGTACGTTCCGAAAGCCGGCGAGATGTTGTACCGTTTGAAACCGTTGTGGGGTGTTGCGCAGCAAGCCTGATCACTTGTACTCCCCCTGCATTATGAATCCCGCCCAGAAATAAGGCGACGACCATCGTTTTTGCCTTAGCATTTCAAGTTGCGCCGCGCGCAAGGCCGCCGCCGGTCGCTTCCGGTCTTGCAACAATCCACGATAAAAACTCTTCATCAGTTGCGCCGTCGCCAGATCGTCCACTTGCCATAAACTGGCCACGACGCGGTCGGCGCCCGCGTATATAAATCCGCGCGCCAATCCGACCAAACCTTCGCCCCTGGTTTCCTTGCCCAACGCGGTTTGGCAGGCGCTCAGCACGACGAGATCGGCAGGCAGGCGGAGATTGAAGATTTCGCGCATTCGGAGGAACCCGTCCTGAGCTTTGCCGTTCTCGTCAACCAGCGACAGGACCAACCCCGACAGTTCAGGACGCTCGCTGTTGAGTAGACCGTGCGTGGCGAAATGAATGATTCGGTAGTGGCTGAGTTCGTCGCTTGCGGCCATGGTCCGATTGGCCCGAAAATCTGTGGCCTTCAGCAGCGATCCTTTCGGAACAAATTCAGCGATTTTATCCGCCTCATCGCGAGAAAATGGAAGGCGCGAAAAGCCGGCGCGATTGAAACTCCTCACCGCGCGCGCCAGGTCAGGGTTCGTTGTCAGGGGCGCGGATGCCGGAGACGCATCCGCCGATCGTACGCTCACAACGAGATTTTTGCCCGGCGCTTTTCTCTTCGCGGTCGCGATCACACGCGGGTCATTCAGCTCGAAGACCGGATCGGCGAAGACGGCCAAAGTCTTCGCCGCCGGTTGTCTCACGGCGCTTTCGCGGCGGATTTCGGCGAGCACGGAGGCCGATGGCAGGTTGACGACCTCGTGGCTCGCGATCAATGGTTGATACGTTTTCTCCGACGGCGGCGGCAAGGCGGCGAAAGGCAGGTATTCGAGCGCGCCTCCGGCCACGATCAGCAATCGCCTGCCTTTCCATTCCCGATCCAGCTTCGCCGCGATCGGGCCGAGCAGCATTTGGCTCATCGCGCCGGCTTCCTGAGAAAATTTCTCATCGGCTACGGCAACGCGCGCCTGGTATTCAGTTTCGGTTTCGCCCTTTTTCGGTTGGCGCGCGATCAACAGTTTGTAGAACCTGCGCGCGGCAGTTTCGATCTCCTGGCGCGAGGGAAGTTGATGTGTAGAGATTGCGAGGGGAGTCACCGCCCACAGCCAACTCCGATTTTTACCGAGCGCGAATTCCAGCAAAACAGTGTTTTCGTCAAGCATCCGGTTCTGGATTTCCGCATGAGTCAGCGATTTCGGCTGCGTCAATTCAGCGTAACGCGGGCTTGAGGCGCGAATCCGGGCTTCGACCAGTTGAAGCTGCGTATTCACTTCATTGATCTCTCGAGCTATCTCGTCGGCCTGACGTTTCATCCGTTCATTGTTCCGAAGCTGTTTCCAGGCGGCGTCCTTGGCGTTCAGGCGTTCGAGCAGGCTACGTTCTTTTTCCAGCAAAGCCGGATCCGCTCCCCGGCGAATCTCCACGCGCGATTCGGCCAGCAGGTCGAGCAGACTGCGGGCGCGAGCGCGTTCGCTCACCTGCAACGCAGTCCGTTCGTAACCCTTTTCCGGCTCCTGTTTGCGCATTTGCATCAGCAGATCAATGTAACTTTCATAAACCTGCTGTCTGCTCGCCATGTATGTGGACCGCAACTGGTGACTCTCGACTTTGACGCGCAAGGCTTCAGTCATCTCGATTGCGCGCTCGATCCGTTCGCGCGCTGAAACAAGGTCGCCGCCATCAAGGGCAAGTTGGCCTAGCGCCTGCAAAGTGGTCAGTTCGCCGGTCGGATCCCCGATTTCGCGATAGACCGCCAGGGCGGCTTCTCGCGATTCTATCGCTTTCCGCATATCGCCGGTTTGTTCGAAAATCCGGCTGAGCGCGGTAAGCATTGTCGCTTTATGAAGACGATCTTTGTCGCCCTGGCTCGCCTGCAACACGCGATTGCAGGCGTCCAGGGCCTTCTTGAATTCGCCCTTGTAGGGGTAGACCTCGCACAACACCGTTAGGCTGCCTGTTTCGGCGCGATGATTGTTTGTCGCGCGACTGAGGTTGAGCGCCTGATTCGCATATTCGAACGCCTGCTGATAATTTCCCATCAGGAAGCAAAAGTGACCGGCGTTGGATAAATAGCGCGCCTCCTCATCTTTGTTTCCGGCCTCTTTGACCAGAGGCAGCGCCTGAAGCAGGCACTCCACCGACTTTTCCGGATCCCCAACATTTTCCCAGAACCAGGCGAGATTATTCAGCGCCGCCGCTTCGTCGCGACGGTGGCCCAGAGCGCGAAAGCTCGCCAATGCTCGCGTGTGGTAATCAAGCGCCAGTTGATACTCGCCGAGCAGGTTGTAAACAGCGCCGATGTTATCCAGCGTAATGGCCCGGGACCTTCCCTCTTCTTTCTTCAAATCCAGGCTTTTCAGAAAAATATCCAAAGCTTTCCGCAGTTCTCCCAGATTGAGATAAACATTCGCCATGTTGTTCAGCGTGATCGCCTGTGACGCCGCTTTTTCAGGCGTCTGCAGAAACAGCGGCAAGGCCTTTTCGTAAAACTCAAGAGCCTTCGTCAATTCGCCGGCCCTGATGTTCAGGTTGCCCAGAGACAGGAAGCATTCTCCGATCATCTCCTGGTCATCGAGCAGGCGCCAAAGTTGTAACGCCTCCTCGAATTTCGCGGTCAGGGTTGACGATAGCTCGCCGCTGAGCGCCCCCGTTCTCCGCAGAGTCTGATTTGCCCCTTTTGTGATTATGGTTGCGCGCACGAGGATTTTGTCCTGTTCGGTCGCCGGCCTCACGACATCGAGGGTGAGTTGATACTGTCCCGAAGGCGCGTCTTTCAGGCGCGGGCGGACGAGAAGATGGTAGTCGCCGTCGGATTGGGCAATAAATACAATCTTCGTCACTGCGCCCTCAGAAACCGGCTCAGTGAAATCATCAAGAAGCTTCCCCGTTGAATTGTAAATGAGCGCGATGCCATCAATTCCTTTCTGCCTGAGCGATGCCTGAATAAACTGCCCTGCCGTCAGCGAGATTCGGTAGATGTGCTTTTCCCCGCCGGAAATTTCCCGCGCGATTTTCAGTCCCGGGGCGAGCGGGCGAATCTCCTCGGCTTGCCGCGCCAGGCGTCCCTCTTCGGCGTTCGCGGGAAACAGAAGCGTGGGCAGGAAAGACGCGATTAGCAATGCGTCTACGGCAACGCCGATCCTGCGCAAATCAAAACGCATTGGGAAATGGCGAATCACTTGAGTCTCCTTTCGATGCGGTCCGGTTTTACTTTGGGAGAGCGAAGATCTGCGCGAATACTAAATCAAAGCTCTGCGATCAGGAACCCCAATCGCAGAGCGTAAGCAAGCGTTTGATTTCGCGCGGCGCTGTTTGTTTACGCGCGTGGCGCCGCGCCGGCGCGCCAATCCGGTCTGTTTCGATTTAGCGAATGGCGACGCGAACCGTGTTGGAGGCTTTGCCTTCAACCGAAAGCGTCACATCCACCTCGCCGCGCCCGGCGAGGGCGCGCGATAGTCGCATGTTGGCCTGGTCGAGACCAACAAATCCCGGCGCCTCGCCGGCAAAGAGAATTTCGGCGCTTTCTCCGCCGATGGCGCAACTGACGGTTGAGAGCGAACTGCGGAACTTAAATCCCGTGCCGTAGAGGATCAGAAAGACCTGATCGGTTTCAGGCCCGAGATCAATCGGGACGGCCACGAAACGGTTCTGCGCGGCGTCGTATTGCGCAACAGGTTCGTAGCTCTGCGTCCCGTTCGCCTTGATGCGCAAGACAAGAGCGAAGGCGAGGCCTTGTCCGCTTGCGTCCGCCGTAAACAGACCCGGCGAGACAGTGGCGATCTGCGCAGCGCCTTCCGCCGCCACCCCTGCGCCATTCATGACTGTGACGCTGGCTGGTCCGACCGCCGCGCCAGGCGGGATTTGGTAGTTGATCTGTGACGGCGAGACGAAGTAGAGCGGAGCGAGGCGTTCCGCGCCGGCGCCGTCGGTTACTTTCAGGCTGATGCCGGCCAACACAGTCGGCAACGGCAGCGTGGAAGCGGCCTGCGTACTCGTCGCCATATTCGATCCGAACGCGGCGACGATTGATTCAGGCGCGACCGCCGTGTTAGCCGCGAAGCTGGCCGCAGAAACACTGGTTACTACGTTGACGGCAATGACGATCGCGTAAGCCTGCTCGTTCAGGCATCCATTGCTGTCGGTCGCGCGTACAGTGAAGCTGTAGCTTCCCGGAGCCGTCGGGACGCCGGTCAGATTGCCGTTCGACGCAAGCGACAATCCGGGCGGCGGCGCGCCTCCGGAGATGATGAATGAATACGGCGCGGTTCCGCCCGTCGCCAAAAATGTCTGGTTGTAGCCGCCGCCGATCGTACCTGCAGGCAATGCCGTATTGGCCGGATTGAGGGTGATGGTCGGGCAGGCGGGATTGTTGATGACGAGGCCATAATTGATCTCGTCCACACATCCTTTCGCATCAGTCGCGCGTACGTTGAAGTTGTAATTGCCCGCCGTCGTCGGGACGCCGGTCAGATTGCCGTTCGACGCAAGCGACAATCCGGGCGGCAGCGCGCCTCCGGAGATGATGAATGAATACGGCGCGGTTCCGCCTGTGACTGTGAAGATCAGACTGTATGGCGCGCCGGTTGCGCCTGCGGGCAGATTGGAATTGGTCGGGTTGAGGGTGATCGCCGGGCAGACGGGATTGTTGATGACGAGGTCATAATTGATCTCATCCACACATCCTTTCGCATCAGTCGCGCGTACGTTGAAGTTGTAATTGCCCGCCGTCGTCGGGACGCCGGTCAGATTGCCGTTCGGCGCGAGCGACAATCCGGACGGCAGCGCGCCTCCGGAGATGATGAATGAATACGGCGCGGTTCCGCCTGTGACTGTGAAGATCAGGCTGTATGGCGCGCCGGTTGCGCCTGCGGGCAGATTGGAATTGGTCGGATTGAGGGTGATCGCCGGGCAGGCGGGATTGACCGGTAATGTGTAGGTCCGTAAGCCTGTGCAGCCGTTGGTGTCGGTCACGCGTATGTTGAAGATAAACGTCCCCGCTTGTGTCGGCGATCCTGACAACACGCCGGTTGTTGTATTTAACGCCAGGCCGAGAGGCGGAGTCCCTGTCAGGGTGAACGTGTAGGGCGCGGTTCCGCTCGTCGCCGAAAACGTCCTGCTGTAGGGCGTGTTGATGGTTGCCGCCGGCAGGTTTGGATCGGTCGGATTGATGGTGATCAGCGGACAGGGATTGATGTACAGATAGTTCAGGACTTGTCCAACGCAGCCGTTGGCGCTGGTCGCGACGACGCTGAAGCTGAAACCACCACCAATGGTCGGCGTGCCCGACAGCAAGCCGGCGGAAGAGAGCGTCAAGCCCGGAGGCAAGGAAGACCCTGTGGCGAGGCTGAATGTATACGGCCCGGTGGCGCCCGTCGCTGTGAACGTCAGGCTGTAGGGCGTATTGATCCTGCCGGAAGGCACTCCCGTGCCAGTCGGAGAAATGGTGACTCCGGAGCAAGGGAGCACGTTCTGCGTGTAGGCGCGCTCGCTCCTGCATCCATTGGCGTCGGTCGCGCGCACGATGTAATTGTAGCTTCCTGCAGCCGTCGGCGCGCCGGTCAGATTGCCGTTCGACGCAAGCGACAATCCGGGCGGCAACGAGCCGGCCACTAGACTGAAGGCATACGGGGCGGCTCCGCCACTTGCCGAAAACGTTTGGTTGTAGGAGGCGCCGACCTGGGGCACAGACAAGATGGTCGGATTGATGGCGATGGTTGGACAATTGACTGGGAGTGTGTACTGGCGCTCGCCACTGCATCCGTTCGCATCGACGCCGCGCAAGGTGAATGTGTAGCGGCCTTCTGTTGTCGGCGTTCCGGAGATTGTGCCGGGCGAAAGCGTCAGTCCGGGTGGCAACGCGCCTGAAGTAATGACATAGGTGTAGGGCGGTTGGCCGCCAGACGCGAGGAAGCCCCACGAATACGCCACGCCGACCCAGCCGGTAAGAGCCCCGAGAGGATTCATCGTAATCGTCGGGCAGATGTTTGACGTGATGGTTTTTGATCCGGCGCAGCCGTTTGCATCCGTGGCCCTGACTCCAAAGCTGTATCTGCCGGCCGTCGTCGGCGTGCCTGACAATGCTCCGGCCGAGGAGAGCGTCAATCCGGGCGGGATCCCGTTCGGAGGAACGAGGCTGAAGGTATAAGGGGCCGTCCCTCCCGATGCGGAGATAATGTTGCTGTACGGCGCCCCGACTGTCCCGCCGAAACTGTTTAGCGGGATGTTTATAGTCGGGCACGCGGCCACGTTGATCGTGTAGGCCTGGCTCCCAAAGCAGTTGTTGGCGTCTCGCGCGCGCATGGTGAAGCTGTAGCTGCCCGCCGCCGTCGGCGTTCCGGAGATTGTGTTGAAAGATAACGTCAATCCCGGCGGCAACGAGCCTAAGAAGAGGGACATGGTATAGGGCGGCGCGCCGCCGCTCGGGAGGATTGACCTCGAATACTGTACGCCGACCCTGGCTCCGGGAAGGTTGGCGGGGGTGAGCGTGATGGTCGGGCACTGCGCGACAGCGCCCGTTTTGGCCCATTGCCGATCCGGCGTGACTGTGACGCAGAACATGATCAGAAGCGAGAAAAGGGTGATATTTATTCGGTGGAATTGCGATTTGAGAAAATGCATACCTGGACTCCTTTTGTAGCGAACAATGGTTAAACGGAACAACTCCATTCACTACTGGCCTCCGGGAGAAAAACATGTCGCTGGATTTTTTCGTGAAGGGAAGGAAACTGCGGCGCAATATGGTGAGAAGTTTGAATCGCTCCCAACTTCCGGGCTATTTCCTGATGACCCTGAAGTAGTAGCGATTGATATCTTCCGTTTCGCCTGTGTGAGTTATGGCTGAGAGCGTCAGGATGTAATCGCCCAGGGGCAGTTTGTCGGCGGGAACGTTGACGGAGAGGACGCCCGATCGTGGTTTGAGAGATCGCTGATTCCAGGCCTGCGTTCCTTCGACCGTGCGGATCGCCGCTTGAAATTTACGCGAATCGCCCTGCTCGATTTTCATCTGAAGCTGGATCAAGTCCGTCTCACGCGAGATTGTGATTTGCCGCTGAGAAGAGTCGGCGCTTCGCGGCCCGGACGCCGGCGCCAGTAGGAATGAAAGGATTGAAGGGCGCGGTTGAGACGGCCTCTGGGCAAGCGTTTCACGCAAGCGGTCGAGTTCCGATTTCAGCTTGCCGCTCTGCTCGCGCTCCGCCTCCAGTTGATCAGCGATCTCCCGCTCCCGACGCTGTCGCTCTGTGAGTTGGGCGTTTGTCCTTTCAAGCTCATGCGCCAGCCGCGCTCTTTCGAGCGACAGCCACGCGAAGCCTGCCAGCAGCAGTGTGGCGGCAACCGCCAAACCAACTCCCATCATTCCTGGGCCGTTCAACATCTCCGTCAGCCTGCGGCGCCAGCTCTGCCGGAAGGGCGAAGGCTCGGCGATTTGCGTCGCAATGTCGCTCTCCGCCGCCGGCCGATCCAAAGTCTGTGCGGCTTCAAGCAACTTTCCGGCGACCGCGACCCTCTCACGACGCCTCGGCGTCCGCAGGTAGTTCCGTTCGAAAAGTTCCAACTCGCCGCGCGACAAACGGCCTTGCGCGTAACGGTCAACCAGATCATTTTCCGCCGCCCAGACCTCTTCAAACTTTTCGGGGTCGGCGAAGTATTCCTGCTCGACGGCCACCTGTTCAGCTTCAGGCAGATCGCCGAGCAGATAACGGATCACTCGCTCATCCTGTTCGGTAGTTTGCCGCATTTTGTCACATGCCGGATCAAAACTGATTTCGCGATGGGTTTGAAAGCGGTGATTTCACATGCGCTCTCACCAACTGCTGGCGAATCGCGCCAATCCATGTCGGCTCAATTTCACTTTTTCTTTACACCGCCCATCCTCATGCAATCACGGATGCACTCTTCAAGCCGGTTGCGAATTCTTTGCGCGCGACTGCGCAACGCGTTGAGCGGAATGCCCAAACGTTCAGCCATCGCCAACCGGCGAGCGATCTTCTCGCGCTTTTCGTCGCTATAGTACTGCAAGATCAATTGCCGGCTCTCAGCCTGCAGCCCTATCAGACAGCGCTCGAAACATTCCTCTCTTGCGCCTTTCTCTTCCGGCTCGGGCGCTACGAGCGCAGCGGGCGATAACTCTTCGAAGTCCGATCTTCTGCTCTCCGGGCCTTTCAGCTTTTCGAGCAGTACCAGACGGGCCACACCGTGGCAATATGTGGGGATGTCGCGGATGATTTCGCCTTCGTCAATCTTACGGATGACGCGGTTGATCGTCTCGTCGGCATATTCTTCGGGGAAATAGGCCCCGCGCCAGTCGAAGAATTTGATCAGCGTCAGGCGCAGGTTTTCATACCTTGCGCCGGCAAGGTCGGAATCCGGATCAAGGCAGGCCAGAAATCGGGCCAGAGCCTCTCTACTGAGTGTCCATTCCGATTTGGAGACTGAACCCCCGCTCATGCCAATTCTCTCTGAGTTGGTTCTCCCTTGATTCAACCAAATGATCGTCAAACGGAAAATGGGGGATGTTTATCGAATCGCTTTTGCCTTCCACCAAAGGCTACGCCTACAATCTCAAATTCACGGCTTGCCAGTCAATCGAAAGCCTGGCTGCGCGGCATCGGTAGAATATTCTTGACCATCTTCTTATTTTCACGCACAGTACCCGTCTTAATCCTTACGCTTGACGCGGTGGAACGTGCGCAAAGCTCGTATTCAAATAACAAAAACACGGAGCGCTTATGCCATTAGGCGAATACCCTGACGCTTATCTCATGCAAGACCGTAGAATTGTTCGCGGCGCGTGTCCGCACGATTGTCCCGACACCTGTTCGTTCCTCGTCACCGTCGAGAACGGGCGCGCGGTCAAGATCGAGGGAGCGGAGGACCATCCGACAACGAACGGCTTTCTCTGCACGAAGGTCAACCGCTATCTGGAACGCACCTACAGCCCGCAACGCGTGCTGTACCCGATGAAGCGCGTGGGCGAAAAAGGCAAAGGCATCTTCGCGCGCATCTCGTGGGATGAAGCGCTCGACACCATCGCCGCGAAGTTCAAGGAGATCGCCGCCGATAATCCGCAGGCGATTCAGCCATACAGCTACGCAGGCACGATGGGATTCGTCCAGAGCCAGTCAATTGACCGGCGGTTCTTCTACAAACTCGGCGCGTCGTTGCTGGCTCGAACGATTTGCTCCGAAGCGGGCGCCGCCGGGTATCGCGCGACGATTGGTTTGAGCATCGGCACGGACCCGGAACAATTCGGCAACGCGAAGCTGATCATCATCTGGGGATCGAACACGATCACGTCGAACGTCCATCTGTGGCCGAAAATTCTGGAAGCGAGACGCAAAGGCGCGAAAGTCATCGCGATTGATCCTTACCGCAGCTTGACCGCCGAAAAATGCGACGAGCACATCGCCCCGCTACCGGGCACAGATGGCGCGCTGGCGCTGGCGATGATGAACGTGATCATCAAAGAGAACCTGATTGATCGCGATTACGTCGAACGTTACACGCTCGGCTTTGAATTGTTGCGCGAACGAGCGCTGGAATATCCGCCGTCGAAAGTGGCGAAGATTACCGGCCTCAGCGAAGAGACGATTATCAAGCTCGTGCGCGAATACGCGACGACGAAGCCTGCGGCGATTCGCTTGAATTACGGTTTGCAGCGGCACGCCGGAGGCGGAATGGCCGTGCGCGCGATCACCTGTCTGCCTGCGTTGATCGGAGCCTGGCGCGACGCGGCCGGCGGCGCGCTGCTTTCGACTTCCGGAACGTTTAGCGTCAACAACGCCGCGCTGGAACGCCCCGATCTGATCTGGAACAATCCGCGCACGATCAATATGTCGGCCATCGGCGACGCGTTGCTCGGCTACCAACGAGTGCAGTACCCCGACCGTCAGGGAGGGAATTATCAGCGCGTGCAGTACCCCGACCGTCAGGGAGGGGATAGCCGCGCGCCGATTGAAAAGCTGGAACCGCTCGATCCTCCGATTCGCGCGATCTACATTTACAACTCCAACCCCGCGGCCATCGCGCCTGACTCACGCAAAGTCATCGCGGGTTTCAAACGCGAAGACCTCTTCACGGTCGTCCACGAAATTTTCCAGACCGACACCGCCGATTACGCCGACATCCTGTTGCCCGCGACGACGCAGCTTGAGCATTTCGACATTCACAAAGCCTACGGGCATCTTTATATGCTCATCAACAAACCGGCCATTGCGCCCGTCGGCGAAGCGAAGCCGAACAGCGAGGTGTTTCGATTGCTGGCCGAACGGATGGGCTTCACGGAAGATTGTTTCAAAGATTCCGATGAAGAGATCGCGCGGCAGGCGATCAACTACGATCATCCGCGAATGCAGGGCATCACGTTTGACGAGTTGAAAGAGCGCGGTTGGATGCGGCTGAGCGTGCCTGAAACTTACGCGCCTTTCGCCGAAGGTAATTTCCTGACGCCCTCCGGCAAATGCGAATTCTTCAGCGAGACATTGGCGAAGCAGGGCGTTGATCCATTGCCGGCTTACATCCCGCCGCGCGAATCGGCGCAGGCCGCGCCGGAACTGGTGAAAAAATATCCGCGGGCGATCATCTCGCCGCCCGCGCACAACTTCCTGAATTCGAGCTTCGCCAACCTGCCGAGCTTCGTGAAAGCCGAGAAGGAGCCGCGCCTGGAGATTCATCCGGTTGACGCCGCCGCGCGAAGCATCAAGGACGGCGACCGCGTGCGAGTTTTCAACGACCGGGGCGAATTCAAACTCAAAGCGCGTGTGAGTGAAAAAGCCAGACCGGGCGTAGTTGTGGCTTTGTCAGTCTGGTGGAAGAAGCTGACCAGCGATGGTTGCAACGCGAACGACGTGACTTCGCAGGGGCTGACGGATTTGGGGGCGGGGGCGACTTTCTACGATGCGCTGGTTGAAGTGGAAAGAACATAGGGAGATATTTACTTGAGCAATCAAAACTCTTCAGGGATACCGCTGAGACCGCTTGGCCGAACGGGTGTTGACGTCACAGCCATTTGTTTCGGCGGCTATCATCTCGGTTTGGTGGAAGACGACAACGAAGCGATCCATCTGGCCCGGCAGGCCATTGACGCCGGGATCACGTTTCTCGACAACGCCTGGGAATATCACGATGGACGCAGCGAAGAGTTGATGGGCAGGGCGATTGAAGGCCGGCGTGACGAGGTCTTCCTGATGACTAAAGTTTGCACGCACGGGCGCGACCGCCGCGTGGCGATGCGGCAGCTTGAAGATTCGCTGCGGCGATTGCGAACCGATTACCTGGACCTCTGGCAGGTTCACGAAGTCGTTTACGATAACGAGCCTGAGATGCATTTCGCGAAAGGCGGAGTGATCGAAGCGCTCGATCAGGCGAAGCGTGAAGGCAAGGTTCGCTTTGTCGGATTCACCGGCCACAAAAGCCCGGCGCTTCACCTGAAGATGCTGTCGTACGATTACCCTTTCGACGCCTGCCAACTGCCGTTGAATTGTTTCGACGCGTCCTTCCGAAGTTTCGAGCAGCAGGTATTGCCCGAACTCCAGCGGCGCGGGGTTGCGGCCATCGGGATGAAGAGCCTGGGCGGCGAAGGAAATATGGCGCTCGCGGGAGCCGTTACAGCCGAAGAGGCGCTGCGCTACGCGATGAGCCTGCCGGTCGCCACGATAGTCAGCGGAATGGAATCGCTGGAAGTGTTGCGGCAGAATCTAAGCGTCGCGCGAGACTTTGCGCCGATGAGCGATGACGAGATGCGGCGATTGAGAGAACGCTGCGCGGCGTTGGCCGGAGACGGCAGGTTCGAGCATTACAAGACAACCGCAAAGTACGAAGGCCCGATCGGCAGGCAGCAGCATGGGTTCCCCTCGCAGGCTGAACTTGAGGCGTGAATCCGTTGAACTCCGCCGGGCCGAATTTTTTAGTGCGCTCATCTGAAACAATGGGGCTATAATCCTGGCCGAAGTCCAATCTACCTGTTATCCGATCCTCCTGACTGGCATAGTTGAAGCCGTTTTGACGACAAGTCCTTTGCCGTGAGCAAGAGTATGACAAATCAGCCTGAGATCGTGGCGGCTTACCTGGACGAGTGGGGCGTCGTCGCGCCAGAAGTCCATCAGGCGGCGGTAGCGCTGCGCGAGCAGGCCGAAAGCTATGCGCGCGCCACGTTACACAATGAAGACGCCGGGCATACGCTGTTGGCCAAAGCTTCCGCTATTGTCACCCGTGCGCTCTACGACCAGCCGGGGCGCATCACCAATCTCCGGGCATACCTCTTTCAAACTTACAAGCGGCAGGTTCTGGCCGAACTGGAGAAAGAGAAATCACGCGAGCGAATTCTGGCGGAAGGCGCGAGCAAAGCGCGCTCAGGCCAGCGAGGCGATTCCGCGGAGATGGATCAATATATCCTGGTGCAGGAACTGCGAAAGCGTATGAACGAGCGGACACGCCAGGTCTTCGACCTGCTCTGTCTGGGGCACAGCTTTGAAGAGATCGGTTCGATGTTGGGCAAGAGCAGCCGCGCCATACGCAACAATTATTATGAACAGATCGCCCGGCTGAAACCTGAACTCAGTGGCGAAATGGACAAGTAAACTCTTCGATAGGGTCAGCCCCGCGCGCCGCCTCATTTTTCTTTCCGTAACCCGGCAATACAAAAAATATTTGCGCATGGATGGCGTTTTGCGTTTCTCAACCCCTCTATCAGGTGCAAGGGGCAATCGCCTGGATGAGATTGATTCATACGCCGGGCGTAAATCTAATGAGCGTCGGCAGCGCTTAAGGTGGCGTCCTCAAAAGGGTTTTTGGTTGCGCTTGCCAGCGCAGGTCTTGTCTGTTTGTAGTGGGGACTAACAACGCAAGCCTGCGCTGGTTTGGCGCTCGGCGCGCATCGGGCTTGACAGGGCTTCTGATGCGCGATCAGTCTCATCATTCCTCCTGTGGTCAAAACGATTGTGATGCGCGCTCTCTCGGAAAAATAGAGTAAGCGCGTCCACAAGCGCAGAAAGCGCAAAGCTCCCCCAAGATTGTTTTTGCGCTTTCTGCGTTATTCTCCGCGCATTTGAGTTCTCCCCCTCGGATTATCACAATGGACACTGAAGAAATGGACGCGATGAAATCGCAGACTGGCGATCATCCTGAGTCGGAAAAGCGCAACCGCGAGTTGAAAGCGCTCGAAGATTTGGATGCGGATGCGATGGTGATGATCGCGCGACGGCATTACGCTACCAACTTTCCTAACCCACAACGTCGCGGCTGTCCGACCCCAGGCGAAGTCCTGAGAGTGATTGAGGCGGGTCGGACGCCTGATCAACATTTGCTAGATCACCTGTTCGCGTGTTCGGAATGTTTCGGCGAATATCGTCAGACGCTGGTTCAACATCGTGATGTGATTGCGGGTATGCCTGTTGCTGGGTGGAGTCGGATGTCTTCAATCTTCACAATGAAGCGCATTTCAGCGATGGTGATTTTGTCGTCTCTGGTCTTCGTTGTCTGTCTGATGTTGCGCGAACCTGCGCCGGGTCTTCGGAACTCGGAACCAGCGCTGTCAACCGCATCCGGCGTGCAAACCGGAGCCGCTGGGGAAAAACCGCCAAATCAGATTGCGGCCCCCGCTCCTGCCGTGACTACGCAGCTTCCAGCCCAGCGGCGTGGCGTGAGCAGAACATCGCAAGCGCCGGGCGCGTCTGATCTGATCGTCGTGAAAGTTGATCTGGATGATTACCGAGTCTTGCGTGAGCCACAAGAGGGAAAATCCCCTGTCGCTGACGAAAAGCCGCCCGGTAAAGAATCTGAAAAACCACCGGGCGGATTGAATGAAAAGCTGGCTGAAGAAAAGATGATTTCACTACCCGCTGCGCGCGCCTTTCTGGTGTTGCGTTTGCCGGAAACCGCTGTGGCGGGGGAGTATACGGTCAGTCTGGTTGACGCCTTTGATCTCGTTTTATTGTCGCGTCAGGCCGTCAGCCGTGAAGGTGTCAAACTCCGGGTGGCGCTCGACCTGCGTCGAATCGCGCCTGAAAAGTACCGGCTTCGGCTTTCGCGGGAAGGCGAAGCTCCTGCTTATTACGACGTGATTATCAAGAAACGATAAAAGTGCAATGCTGAGTTCACCGCAGAGGCGCAGAGAACGCAGATGCCCCGCAGAGAAGAAGAGAGCGCAGAGAGCTTTCCTGCAGGCTCTCTGCGCTCTCGTCTCTCTGATCTTTTTTGAATCCTTCCTGAAGACGCGGGCCAGCCTTCCACAAACACAATCCGACCATCCACTGGTTCCCGGGAAGACAATTGAACGAGAACTGTCAGGAGGCGAGGAGCATCGCTACGCTTTCACTCTGGAATCGGGGCAGTTCGTTCAGGCCGCCATCGAACAGTTGGGGATTGATGTGGTCGTGACAATCTTCGGGCAGGATGGCAAGCCGCTAGTCGAGATTGATCGCCCGAATGGATCGCAAGGCGCGGAAAAGGCGTCGCTGATCGCGCCCAGTCCCGGCGGCTATCATTTGAAAATCCGGTCATACGAAAAGGCTTCGGTTCAGGGGCGTTATCGAATCACGTTGAAAGAGCCGCGCGCCCCGATTTCATCGGACAAAAAATGGATCGAGGCCGAGCAGTTGGTGTCTGAGGCCGAACGTTTGCGGGCGAGAAGCGCCGCCGAGATGTTACGGCAGGCGGCCAGGAAGTTTGAGCAGGCGCAATCGCTGTGGCGGGAACTCGCTGAGCCTTACGAAGAGGCGGTTGCGCTTTACGGGGCGGGCTGGAGTTATCGCGCGCTGGGCGCCAACCAGAAGGCGGTCGCCGTTTTCAACCGCGCAATCGAATTGATGCGAAAAGTGGACGACCGTTCCGGGATTGCGTTTACGCAGGCGGGCGTGGGCTGGAGCTACCTTTACCTGGGTGAATTGGATCAGGCGTTGGAGAGCTTCAAACAATCGTTGCGGTTCCGGCAGGGATTGATGAACGCCGCAGGCGAAGGGCAATCGCTTTATGGCATCGGCTGGGTGCATGCTCTGCGCGAGGAGAATCAGGAGGCGCTGAAAAATTTCGAGCAATCGTTGCTCCTGCGGCAGGCTGCGCTCGACCGGCGCGGTGAGGCGCTCACACGCATCGGTTTGGGAAAGATTTATTCCAGGATGAATCGCTACGATGAATCGCGCGCGATGCTGGAACAGGCGCTCCAGACCTTGCGCGAGTTCAAAGACAACGGCGGCCAGGCCGATGCGCTTTCACAACTGGGCTGGATCGGGATTTCGCTGAAGCGGAACGAGGAGGCGAAGAGGCATTTTCAGGAAGCGCTCAAACTGTGGCAGGCCGCAGGCGACGGCTCCGGCGAGGCCACAGCCCGCTTCGGTCTGGCGTTGCTGGCGCGGCGCGAAGGCGCTCTATCGGAAGCGCGCGATCAGATAGATCGCGGATTGAAGACTATCGAATCGTTGAGATCGGAAGGCGACGATTACCGTCTCCGCACCAGCTACTTCGCGCAAGTGCAGGATTACTACGACTTTTACATTGACCTGCTCATGCGCCTCAACGAGCGCGAGCCGGATGCGGGTCACATCGCCGAAGCGTTCGGCCTGAGCGAACGCGCCCGCGCGCGAAGCCTGCTTGATTTGCTCGCGCGGGTTGGCGCCGGCCCGCCGGAACAGGCTCATTACGCGCAGCCGTTGCGCGCGGACGAGATTCAACGGCTGCTGCTCGACGAAAAGACGGTCTTGCTCGAATACGCGCTCGGAGCCGAACGCAGCTTTCTCTGGCTGATGACTCAAACCAGCGTCGAAAGCTACATCCTGCCCAATCGCGCCGAGATCGAAGCGGTGTCGCAGCGCGTTCATGATCTGCTTGAGGTGAGGAATCGCAATTACCCGGGCGCGCAAAAACGGGCGCTCGCGACTCGGTCGGACGCTCAATTTCAAATCGCGGCAAGGGAATTGAGCCGGATGTTGTTCGGCCCGGTCGCGGCAAAATTGCCCGGCAAACGCCTGATCATCGTTCCTCACGGCGCCTTGCAGTTCGCGCCGTTCGCCGCATTGCCCGTGTTGGAGAACGGGGAAAGGGGGCAAGGGGGCAGGGCAGGAGGGCGCCATGGGGACAAGGGGACAGGGAGACAGGGAGACAAGGCGAATCCGCAATCCGCAATCCGCAATCCGCGATCCTACACTCCGCTGATCGTTACTAACGAGATCGTTGTTTTGCCATCGGCCTCCGCGCTGGCGGCGATACGAGAGCAAACGGCTGAGCGGAAACCCGCCGAACGCAGCCTGATTGTTTTCGCCGATCCGGTTTTTTCAGCCGCCGATAATCGTGTCAGCCAACTTGCTCGCCAGCGTTCGACAGCGCAAGGCGGGGAAGCGATCTCTGACGCGGCATCGCCGGTCAATACGCTCGTCTTCCCGAACCTGAACCGCCTGTCGGCGACCGCCTGGGAAGCGCAGCAGATTGCATTGCTGGCTGGCGACAGCCGTATCGTCGGTGGGTTCGCCGCCAACCTTGACGCTGCTACTGATCCCGCGCTCGGAAAATATCGCATCATCCACTTTGCCACGCATGCCGTCACCAATTCGCGGAATCCCGATCTGTCGGCCATCGTGCTTTCGCAAGTCAACGAACTGGGGCGTCCCCAGAACGGATCGCTGTTGGCGCAGGACATTTATCGCTTCAAGCTCCCGGCGGAACTGGTCGTCCTGAGCGCCTGTCGCACGGGGCTGGGCAAGGATGTGCGCGGAGAAGGTCTGTTGAGTCTGACGCGGGGATTTTTTTCAGCCGGAGCCGCGCGGGTGATGGTCAGCCTCTGGGCGGTCGAAGATCAGGCCACAGCCGAGATGATGAGCCGATTCTATCGCCGGATGCTGGGGCCTGAGCGAATGACGCCAGCCGCCGCGTTGCGCGCCACTCAGGAAGAGATGTGGCGCGAGCGGCGTTGGAGCGCGCCTTACTATTGGGGCGGATTCGTGTTGCAAGGTGAATGGCGATGACTGCGCGCAAATATCGCTGAACCACCAATTTCGTTCACATCTAAAATCGCTCTGCAATGCCCGCCGGTTGATTTGGCTAATGGCCGGATCGCTGTTATATTCTCGCTCCACCAATCGCAAACCTTAAATTACTGAATCAATGCTACGCGTCTCTTGCCCGCGCCCATCGCGCTGCTGAGTGCGCGATAACGCGGAAAGGCGCAGGTCTGTCGCCAGCGTAGTTCCTGAAACAACGGAGGAGATTTTCAGATGTCAGTTGAATTTGATGAAGGCGTCGCGCCGGTTCCCGAACGGCGTTCGTTTCTGGGTTTGATCAGCGGGGTGATTGTCGCCGGCATTTCGGCTGTGCTGGGCGTGACGATCGGACGGTTTTCCATTGGGCCGGCGTTTACCGCATCGAGCGGTCAGGATTGGACGGAGCTTGGGCCGCTGGATGAATTCGCCGAAGGCAAGCTGGTCAAGAAGAACGTTATCGTTTCGCAGGACGCGGGCTGGGGCAAGTTCCAGTCTCAGCGTTCCGTCTGGGTTGTCAGAAAAGGCGACGACGTGAAGGTCTTTTCCGGCGTCTGTCCGCATCTGGGCTGTTCGGTCAATACGCGCGCCGACAAATTCATCTGCGCCTGTCACGGCAGCGAGTGGAACGACAAGGGCGACACGCTGGCCGGGCCGACTCCGCGCGGGCTGGATACGCTGGAGTTTCGCGTCGAAGACAACAAGCTCAAGGTCAAATATCAGGACTTCAAACAAGCCATCACCGAGAAACAGGTTTTGAGCTAACCCCTGCTTGTGTTATTCGCGGGCATCATCTGGAAAAATAAAATCATGGCGGAATCGAAACTAAACAAACTTTACGACTGGCTGGATGAGCGGACAGGCATCAAGGAGATTACGCGCGAGGCGCTGGATGAGCCGATTCGCGGCGGCGCGCGATGGGCTTACGTCTTCGGCAGCATTTTGCTGTTTCTCTTCGCGATCCAGGTCGTCACCGGAATTTTTCTGACGATGTATTACGTGCCGAGCGCCGATCACGCGCATGCCAGCGTTTCGTACATTCAAAAGGCCGTGCCCGGCGGCGCTCTGTTGCGCGGGCTGCACCATTACGGCGCGACGGCGATGGTGATTCTGGCGGTCGCGCATCTGGCCCAGACTTTCCTTTTCGGCGCTTACAAAAAGAAACGCGAATTGCTCTGGGCCGCCGGCGTGATCATGCTGCTGATCATCTTCGCGTTTTCATTCACCGGATATTTGCTGCCCTGGGATCAGGCGGCTTATTTTGGAACCAAAGTCGGAGCTTCGATTGCGGGGGAGATTCCAGTCGTCGGCCCGGTGCAGCAGCGCATTATGCTTGGCGGCAATGATCTGACCACCGTGACGCTGTCGCGGTTTTTCACCACGCACGTCTTTCTGTTGCCGCTCGGACTGGCGGCGCTGGTCGGGCTGCACCTGTATCTTTTCCGCCGCGCCACGCCCGCCGGGCCGTTCCACAACCGCGATGACAAGAAGATCGAGCGGTTTTATCCGAAACAGGTTTTCAAAGACTCCGTCGCAATCCTGATCTGTTTCGTTGCGCTGGTGGCTGCGGCGAAATACTGGCCAGCCGAGTTGGGGCCGGTGGCCGATCCGACATCGGATTATCTGGCGCGCCCGCCCTGGTATTTCATGCCGCTGTTTCAGTTGCTGAAATATTCTCCGGGCAAATGGGCGATCATCCCGACAGTCGTTCTGCCAGCCGTGCTCTTTGGCGCGCTGTTTCTGCTGCCGTTCTTCGACCGGCGCGAAGAGCGGCATCCGCTGCGGAGGCCTCTGGCGACCGCGCTGTTGATTTTGATTCTCGGCGGTTCAATCGGATTGATCTTCCTCGCCAGGCATCAGGACAGAACCAATCCTGAGTTCGCCGAAAAATTGAAGCAGCAGGAAGAAGACATGCATGCTTATTTCGCCAAGCCTTTCGAGCCGCAGATCGTCGGAGGAGCGGCGGCTGCGCTCGCGGCTTCGGGCAAGGCTCAGGAGCCGCCGCCAGCGTATTCCGAAAATTGCGCTGCCTGCCACGGCGACAACGGCGAGGGATCTCCGATAGCTGTCGGACTTATTGGAGTCTCAAGCAAACCGCAGCGGTCGAAGGAAGATTTGTTGAAGATTCTGGATGACGCGAAACCTTACGGGCTGAAGAAACCCATGCCGGAATCGTTCCCCAAAATCCCGCCGGAGGATAAGCAGAAGATTGTCGAATGGATGATGACACTGAAGGCGCAGTAACTACGCATCATTTGCGTTGATGAGAAGTTGAAGTGAGTAAATTGTCCCTGCTCGCCTGCATGTTGACCTGCGCGTTGTCGTTGGGCGCCGAAGCGCAAACGGCGCAATCTTCGACCGAAGCGGCCTGGACTACGCCAGCGCCAGGTCAGACACAGGATGCGGCAAAACCATCAGGAGTGAACTCCAGACCCGCTTCAGAACGCAAATGGTCGCGCTGGGTTGAACTGCAAACCGCGACTCTCAACGCGCGCTATCGCTTCACCGAAGACATTCACGGAGAGACAGTAGCAAACTCGGCGCAGCACCAGGAAACCTTCAGGGGCCGTTTTAAATTCGACGCCGCTGGACGTTACAGCGTCAACGCGGGGTTGGCTACGGGCAATCAATTCATCGCCGGTTGGAACGACACCGGCTGGGGCACGGGAGACGGAACGGCCAGGTTATTTCTCAAACAACTATACATTTCAGCGCAGCCGCGCGCTGAGGTCGAAATTCAATACGGTGGGCTTGGCATGTTGCGCGGTGAAGCTACGGAACTCACCACCTACGACAACGACGCTTACATCATGGGAGAGCGCATCAGCGCCAAAATGCCGAAGCGCTTATTTTTCGACGAGATCGCGGTGACTTACGCCTACCTCGGCGATTTGAACACGCCGGACATTCGCAAACGCTATCACCGCCTGAAGGAATCGAACTATCATCAGTTCCTGGTGAGCAAGAAACTTGGCGCGCGGGCGGCGATCTCCGCTGATTACACCTTCCAATCCGGCGTAGAGACTTTGCGCCAGGCCGTGAGGCTGGATTTACGCGAGGCGCGTTTGATTGATTCGCTTCGATTCGAAAATTACGAGAGGCTCGACTTTCATCCGGGCTACGGGTTTGCCGTTACGGCTGAGAAGCGGCTGACGAAGCAGTTCACGCTTACCGGAGGTTATGCGCACATTGATCCTTTTTACGGCGGCCTGAACGCCGACCGATTCAGCTTTGGCCACCGGGTGTTCGTGCTTGGCTCCTGCGCAATCACGCCCGAATTCACCATCTCGACCTTTTACAATCACGCCGTCAACAAGAACTACGTGGGGACGAACCGCGCGCGTCTCGAAGTCATTTTCAGCTACGATCTGGTGAAAGGCCTGAAGCGAGGCCGAATTCTGTAGTTGCAGGTTCGGCCTCTACGACTGAGAGCTAAACTTCGTTACGACGTACTGATTCAGAATCTCGATGAAGTCCGGGACGATGTTCGCCCCTTTGAGCGTGGTTCTCAGCTTACCGTCAACAAACACCGGCGCGCGCGGCTCTTCGCCGGTTCCGGGCAGGCTGATGCCGATGTCGGCGTGTTTCGATTCGCCAGGGCCATTCACCACGCAGCCCATCACCGCGACTTTCATTTCCTCGACGCCTTTGAATTGCCCGCGCCAGACGGGCATCTGCGCGCGCAGGTATTTGCCGATGTCGTCGGCCATCTCCTGAAACAGCGTGCTTGTGGTGCGCCCGCATCCGGGGCAGGCGGTGACTTGCGGCGTGAAGCTGCGGATTCCGAGCGATTGCAGAATCTGTTGCGCGACGATCACCTCTTCGCTGCGGTCGCCGTTTGGCGCTGGCGTAAGGCTGACGCGGATCGTGTCGCCGAGGCCTTCCTGCAATAAAACGGACAGAGCCGCCGCGCTTGCGACGATGCCTTTCGATCCCATTCCCGCTTCGGTCAAACCGAGGTGCAGCGCGTAATCGCCGCGTCGCGCCATCTCGCGGTAAACGTCAATCAAATCCTGCACGTCGGAACATTTTGCGCTGAGAATAATGTGGTCGCGCGTCAGGCCATATTCTTCGGCCAACTGAGCCGATTCAATCGCGCTACGCACGATGGCTTCCTTCATCACATCTTTGGCGTCGAGCGGTTCGGGCAATTTGGCGTTATCGTCCATCAGCCGCGCGAGCAGCGCCTGGTCGAGCGAACCCCAGTTGACGCCGATGCGCACCGGCTTGTCGTTTTCGAGCGCGACATCAATCATCCGTTTGAAATTGTCGTCGTGATGTTTGCCCGCGCCGACATTGCCCGGATTGATGCGATATTTGGCCAGCGCCTGCGCGCATTCTTTGAACTCGGTGAGCAGAATATGGCCGTTGTAATGAAAATCCCCGATGACCGGAGTGTGAAGCCCGGCGTCGCGCACGCGCGAGACGATTTCGGGCACGGCGGCGGCGGCCTCTTTGTTGTTGACCGTGACACGGACCAGTTCGGAGCCGGCTTTGGCCAACTCGATGACCTGCCGCGCCGTGCCGGCGGCGTCAGCCGTGTCGGTGTTGGTCATTGATTGCACGACGACGGCCTGACATCCGCCGACGCGCACGCCGCCAATGTTGACGGTGACAGAATTTCTGCGATTGATTTTAGCCATGAAGTTTTCGGAGTGGTTTTGACAGTATTGATTTCATGAGGCGCCGGAACCGCTGTCGCCATTGTTCTCTGATTCTTGAACCGGCGACTGGGCGATGGCGAGCGCAGCCAGCCGCTGTCGCAAAGTCGGAGCGTCTGGAATCTGATCCAACTCGTAGCAGATTTGCTCAAGAGCCTCCAGGTCATGGATATGTCCGGCCTCATCGCCAAGCATAACACCGGGGAAACGACGCTCGGCCAACCGTCGCAACAGGTTGATCAAAGCTTCGCGTCCTTCCTCGCGTCCTTCCTCGCGTCCTTCCTCGCGTCCTTCCTCGCGTCCTTCCTCGCGTCCTTCCTCGCGTCCTTCCTCGCGCCCTTCCTCGCGTCCTTCCTCGCGTCCTTCCTCGCGTCCTTCCTCGCGTCCTTTCTGTCGTCCTTCCTCAAGCCCTTCTTTGAGAATTGATTGATACATTTCAGACTGGCGAAGTAGTTCAATCGGAACAACCATATTTGTCCTCCTCATCAAATCGAGCAAATCATCTCGGCGATATCGCAGGCTGCCGACCATCACAAAATGCAATGCGACCTCGCGCCGCCTGATTTCGTCCTTGATATCGCCCAATGCCCGCGCGCCCTGCTCAAGTTCTTCTTCGCCGCCCTGCATCAACGGCACGAAAGGCAGCAGGCTTTCACTTTCCAATTCCAACGCCCGACGCGCCGGAATCTGCCAGAGACCAACTATCTGGAACCGCACGGTTAAACTTATCCCACCGGCGTCAATATTGATTGAAGTCGGCGCGTCTTTCGGCATTCCGGTCTGAATGAAAACCAGGACGTAAGTATAGACCGGCAGCCGGTATTTCAGCCACAGCCGGATGTCGTAATCCGCGATGCGATGCGGCAGGTTGCTCTCATAATAGCTTTGCGCCTCGAGATGCGCGATGTGCTTCCGTCCGGCGACGCTGATCTCGTATGGTTGATCGGGCAGCAGAGCCTGAACGGAGACTTCGCGCGGCAGCGGAGTCACGGTCGCGCCGGGCGGAATTGCGCCGAGCAGTCGCAACAGAGCTTCAGCGTCCTGTTCGGCCAAATCTTTGAAGGCGTCGTCGAAAGGCTTTTTACTCATGTGGCTTGAGCTTTATCTGAGCTTTGAACTGATGAATCCGGAAGCTGACCGGCGGCATCTTATGACTGGCGGACGAGATGTTCAAGTAAATCACCGCGCCGAACTTTCCACGATGGGAATGCGTTTGCCTACAACTTGACCTGCAATGGCAGGCTCGCATGAACAGATCGGCGGCGCGCGATCTGCCATCAAAAATCCCCTCCAGCCTGGGTACATCCAAGTACCTTATCAAGCCGGAGGGGAATTATGCCTGAACGCGCTTTCTGGCAAGCTCAATTACCAGGACGTCGAGGCGCTATGCCACGCGTCGCGATTTCAGCTCAGAGCAGGGAGAGCCTGCTCTGAGACCTGCGCTGGGCGTGGCGCTGGCTAATTTCCATTAGCTCTTTATTCTACTTGGCCGAACCGGCGGAAGGGGTTCAGGCGCAGGCTCCGGAGTCACTTCCGGTTGCGGTTCCGGCACTACCTCAATGTCTATCACTGGGGTTTCCGGCGTTTTCTCCGTCTCTATCACCGGAGTCTCTGTTTCAGCCTCTTTCGCGCAGGGGCTTGGGCAGCATGCGGGAAGCGTCGAAACACAGGAGACTGTTGTCACTTGCGGACAAGTGACGCATCTGGTGATCATGACCGGCCTCGGCGCCGGACAGGGCATTGGGCACGAGACAGGTTGAGCGCACACAACCGGTCTCGGCGCCGGGCAAGGCGCCGGACACGAGACCTGTTGAGTGCATACGACCGGCGCTGGCGCCGGACAAGGCGCCGGACATGACGTGCGCGCGCATGGGCTACATCCATTGAACCGACACTGCGCTGACACCTGGGATTGAAACCCCGCCAGTGTCATAAAAAGCGCCGCCAGCGCGATGAAGACAGGATACCTTGTTCTGCTTGTCATAGCTTACCTCCATTGATCTGTTAGTTTGTGGGGTGGCGAAAATGTGTCGCTGTAGCAGAGGCTATGACCGCGTAGCGGCTATTGTGGTTGGCCGTACATCACAACGCACGGTGGGGCGCAGGTTTCCCCGCCACGTCGGCGACGAACGAATCCGACCGTCGCTGTCGTGAAGCATTTCGTTTATGCCGCCCGTACCAGGCGTTTGACGCCGGGATATTTATTTAAGCGCTATGCGGCAGGATTACTCAGCATTACATTTTCATCACCGCCGATTTCCTTATCCTCTACTGCGGCATGCCGCCGCAGTGGCCTCCACCGCTTGGCGGAAGGCATAAATTGCTTCTGGCTTATCAAGGCGCCCAATTTCCACCCGATTAACAGCAAGCCCGGCGCCACCCTCAAGAGAGCCATTGACGGGTGTTTGAAACACTGGCTTTGCCTCGCGCCGTTTTCCGGCGCTCGTACAGGCGTCTGTACCGGCGTCTATACATCACTGAATCCGGCTACGGTGATTGCTGACGTATTTACTGCGATCACGTTCCGTCCTTGCGCCACTACCGGGGCATCTATGTTTTGTCTGATTGCGTAATCTGTTCTCGTTGGATTTTTGGATTTGCGTGATGAGATTTCAAAATCAGGCGAGGCGCAGGCGCGACCCGCGCGGGCGACCAAACTCCATCACAGGTGTGCGGGCGATGACTGGCGTCATGCCCGCACTGTTATACGCCCGTAGGCGTTGCTATTCAGGCAACGCTCGGCGTTCCGGTTCTTAGTGGCAAGAACACGGAGCCGGCGTGGACATGTAGCTGTAGCTGATAGTCCTCACTTGCGGGACGTACTGGGTGACACAGACCGGTTGCGGAGCGGGACAACTGACCGGTTCTGGGGCCGTGCAGACGACCGGTTGCGGCGCTGGGCAACAAACCGGCTGAGGCGCTGGACAACAAACCGGTTGTGGCGCTGGGCAACAGATCGGTTGCGGAGCGGGATAATAGACCCGTCGCGGGCAGCAATCGTCATCATCCTTCGCGAAGGCGCCGGTTTGGAACCCGGCGAGGGTCATAAACAGCAACGCCAGTCCAACGAGAAATGGATTCCTCATTTTGCTAGTCATACTTTTACCTCCATTGATCTGATGGTTATTTCGGAGTGATGAGAATGTAACGCTGAAGTGGAGGCGACAGCCGCGTAGCGGCGAATCTGGTTGGCCGTGTGTTGCGACACACGGTGGGTCGGTTAGGTTGTTGATCACGTCAGCGGCGACGGGATTCGCCCGCCGCTGACGTGACATTGTTCAGTTATGCCGCCCAATCCTGGCTCATCAACGCCGGGATACCGTTGTTTCACCGCTATGCGGCAGTCTTGTTCGGCGCTACTTTTTCATCACCGCCGATTTTCCGATTTATTACGGCGGCATGTCGCCGCCGGCCTCCGCCGCCTGGCGGAAAGCGTAAATTGCTTCGGGCTTATCAAGGCGCCTGACTTCAGACTGGTTATTGGCAAGTCCGGCGCCAGCGGCTCAGGGCTTCTGTGTTTTGTCTGATTGCGCCGGGGCTTTCAGCTTTTCTTTTTCGGCTTCGACGTTGAAGCGTTTGTAATCGCCGTAGGTGATTGTCTGATTGATGTTGAAACCTTTGACCATCAACACGCGCACTCCCAGATTGATTTCAGCGCGGGTGGGGAGCCAGATCTCCTGATTGACGCGCTCCTGTTCGATTACGAAATTGGCGCCTTCTTTCAGAGACGCAAGCATCCCGCCGCCGATTTTATACGCTTCAATCAAACGCGCTTCGACGCGGGCCACCTGTCTATCAACCGGGTCAACCCAGATCGCGCCGGCCATTTTGCCGAAAAGCTTTTCGTAATTCTTCTGCGGTTTGTAACCGGGCAGAGGTTCGAAATCGAAGACGATCACGTCGCGCCCTCGGAACCGCTCGCGGCGCGGGCTGGTCAGCTTCGACGCGCGCAGCACATCGGAGATGGTCATGCGTTTATTGCGCTCTCCGCTGTCGTCGTGGTCGAAGTCAGGTTCTTTCCCGGCCTGCCTGGCTTTCTCGGCTTCGCGTTTTTCGATTTCGCGGATGCGCTTTTCTACGCGCTTTTGCTCCTCGGCCTCGTCTTTGGCCGAGAGCGGCTTGCCGTCTTTGGCGACTTTGCGGCGAATGCGGGCGCCTTTGTAAAACGTCAGCTCGAAAGTCTCGGTTTCTTTCGACCGCATCTGACCGCTGGAATCAAGCTCGCGGCTGGTGATGGTTTCGGTGTAAGTGTATTTCTCAAGAATGCGGTCTATCTCGTCTTCATTCTTCCCGACCTCTTTCAGCAAGGCAGGGATGTCGGGCAACGGCTCGTTCGACATTTTGGGGAAATCGAAACCGGCCCGGTCGAGATGTGGGTTGTGGATGATCTGATCGAGTTTTATTTCGTATTTCTCGCCGCCTTCGGTGATGACAATCGCGTACGGCTCCATCACATTGCCGACGAGCCGGAAGTCCGAATAATCGAAGACGCGATTGCTTTCTCCTGACGGCGCCTCTTCACGCACGAGCAGCCCGGATGCGACGTCGAAATACATCCTGATCTTGACGTTTTTTGGTGTGGTCAGGACGACTGTATTTGCAGGCTTGCCGTTGATCTGCGCCTGCCCTTCGATGGTCAGCTTCGATTTGTCTTTCTTGTAATCGAGCCAGCGCGTGTTGCGGTATCGCGCTTCGGCTTGAAAGTCGCGGCTCGCGGCTCCGGTCAGCGTCCGCAGCCCGTCGCGCGAATCGCGCATCCAGGCCGATTTGCCGTTGTAGCCGGCGCCAACTTCCAGCCCACGCAAATCGAAAGAGCTGGTGTAAAGATTGGGCCGCATCGCGGAAGCCTGATAACCGCCTGTCGCGCCGTCTTTCGTATTCGTGATCGTTCCCCTGACCTGCCACGATCTGATTTCGCGCAACGCTCTTTCGCCCTTGCCGTTGGTCATGGCTTTGACGGCTTGTTTGATAACCTTGTCGGCGGATTGAGCCGAAGCTGCTGTCGCGCAAACAATCGTGAAGATGACGGGAAACGTCGCGCACAGCGCGGCTTTCGCCATCGAAAATGCGGGTTGTTTCATTCCTCCTGCTCCTGTGGTTCGGTTAAAAGCGCCAAGAGGGCGATGCGCATAATTCACGAATTAATAACGGTTTTGCAACCGGGAAAGTTGTTACCAAAAAATTCGCCGTCACGTCTTAGCCGTTGACTTCGGAGCATTCACGGTTGTCTCATTTGCTCTCACGTTTTCGCGCATTACCAGATTCAATTCGGAAAGGATCCCCGCTATGCGAAACACTCTGCGTTTGGCGCGCGCCTGCGCCATCTTATGCCTGCTGCTTTTCAGCCTGTCGAATTTTCCGTCACAAGCTCAACAAGGGGGACCGCAAGCTCGTCCCACTCCGATCCCGATCAATCAATCCGACGACCCGGTTTTGAAACATTTCCGCTGGCGTTCGATTGGCCCGGCCAGCATGGGCGGGCGGATTGATGACATCGCGGTGGTCGAAAGCAATCCGTATGTGATCTACCTCGGATTCGCTACGGGCGGCGTGTGGAAGACGGTGAATAACGGCACGACGTGGGAGCCGATCTTCGACACGTATCCGACTTCTTCCATCGGCGACATCGCCGTTTGCCAATCCGACCCGAACATCGTCTGGGTTGGCGCGGGCGAACCGAACAACCGCCAGAGTTCCAGTTTCGGCGACGGTGTCTACAAATCAACCGATGGCGGCAAGACTTTCGTCAACGTCGGATTGAGAGAGACGCAGACCATCTCGCGCGTCGTGATTGATCCGAAGGACGCCAACACGGTTTACGTCGCCGCGCTTGGACGGCTGTTCGGCCCGAACAAGGATCGCGGCGTTTACAAAACCACCGACGGCGGCAGGACGTGGGCGAACGTCAAATTCATTGACGAAGACACGGGCTTCACCGACATCGTGATTGATCCGGCGGACACCAAGACGCTTTACGCCGCGTCGTATCAGCGCCGCCGCGCGCCCTGGGGCTTCAATGGCGGCGGGCCGGGCAGCGCGATCTGGAAGACTGCGGACGCGGGCAGGACCTGGACGAAACTTGAAGGCTCCGGATTGCCGGAAGGTGTGCTTGGACGCATCGGCCTGGATGTCGCGCGCTCGAACCCGAATACTGTTTACGCGCAGATCGAAGTCGGCGCGGGGCCGGGAGCCGGCGGTGGCGAAGAGCAGCCCGGCGGCGGTGGTGGTGGTGGCGGTGGTTTCGGCCAGCAGCAGGCGCAATCCAATCAGCCTCCGAATCCGAAACGCAGCGGCATCTGGCGCTCCGACGACAAAGGCAAGACCTGGCGCGTGGTGAGCAACAACAACAACCGCCCGATGTATTACAGCCAGATTCGCGTTGATCCCGGCAACCCCGAAATCGTTTACACCGGCGGCCTGAACGTCACCAAATCAACCGACGGCGGCAAGACATTCATCAATGTTCAAGGCATCGCGCACAGCGATCATCACGCCATCTGGATTGATCCGAAGAACGGGAATCACCTGCTGGTCGGCAACGATGGCGGGTTGGATGTCAGTTACGATCAGGGCGCGACGTGGGAATTCGTCAACACCATCGCCGTGTCGCAGTTTTACGCCGTCGCGGCTGACATGCGGAAGCCGTACTACGTCTGCGGCGGATTGCAGGACAACGGCAGTTGGTGCGGCCCCAGCCAGACGCGCGCTGGCGGCGGCGGTTTCGGTGGCGGCGGCGGCGCAGGCATCACCAACGCCGACTGGTACCGCATCGGCGGCGGCGACGGTTTTTACGTGCAGATTGACCCGACCGATTACACGACGGTTTACGCCGAATCGCAGAATGGCGCGGTTCAACGGCTTGATCTGAAAACAGGCCGCAGCGTTTCAATTCGCCCGCGAGCCGCGCAACGCCCTCGTGGGCAGGGCCGTCCGGGCGGACAGGCGGCGGGGCAACAACCACAGGCCGGTCAGCCGGGCGAAGGGCAACAGCCCACACGGGAACAGATGGCGCAGATGGCGCAGGCCGCAGGCGCTTTCGGCAGAGCCAATCCGATGCAGAGCAACATCGTTCCCGCGCCGCCCGTCGGCGAGCAGTACCGATTCAACTGGAACACGCCGATCCATCTCTCGCCGCATAACCCGCGCGTCGTTTACGTCGGCGCGAACAAGCTCTTCAAATCGCTGGATCGCGGCGACACCTGGACGGCGAGCGTTGATCTATCGAAGCGGATTGACCGCAACAAGCTGCCGATCATGGGCGTTGACGGCGATAAGCCGATGGTGTCGAAACACGACGGCACGTCGAATTACGGCAACATCACGACCATCGCCGAATCGCCCGCGCTGCCCGGAATGCTCTGGGTCGGCACGGACGACGGCAACGTTCAAGTGAGCAAAGACGGCGGCGCGACGTGGACGAACGTGGCCGGCAATATCGCGGGCGTGACCGGCAATTACCTCGTTTCGCGCGTCGAGCCTTCGCATTTCGACGCGGCGACCTGTTACGTCACGATTGACAATCACCGCAACGACGATCTGAAGCCTTACGTTTTCGTGACGCGCGATTCCGGCGCGACCTGGACTTCGATTACCAGCAACCTGCCAACTGGCAATGTCAACGTCATCCGCGAAGACGCGAAAAACAAAAACCTGCTCTTCGCCGGAACTGAGTTCGGCATTTACGTTTCAACCAGCGGCGGCGCCGAATGGAAGAAGTTCATGACCGGATTGCCCATCGTGCGCGTGGACGACCTCTTGATCCACCCGCGCGACAACGATCTGATCGCGGGCACGCACGGACGCGGCGTCTGGATCGTTGACGACATCACTCCGCTGCAACAATTGGACGAGAAGACGCTGGCCGCCGACACTCACCTTTTCGACGTGCGGCCCGGAACGCAGTGGCTGAACGACTTGTCATTGAGCCGCTCGATTGGCGGCGCCAAAAACTTCCGCGGAGAAAATCCGCAGCAAGGCACGGCCATCAGCTATTACCTGAAATCGGCGCCCGCTGACGTGAAGATCACAATCTCCGACGTGACCGGCAAAGTCGTGCGCAATCTGACCGGGACGAAAGAAGCCGGATTGAATCGCGTGATGTGGAATCTGCGAGCCGACCCGCCGCCGCGTCCAGCCGGAAGATTCGGCCCGCAAAGTGGCAACCCGGAAATCCAGCCGCCTACCCCGCAAGGGCAGCCGCCTGGGCAGCCAGCAGCCGCTCAGGGGCAACAGGGGCAACAGGGGCAACAGGGGCAACAGGCAACTCCGCAGGGCGCTGGCGGTGGTGGCGGTGGTGGACGGTTCGGGGCTTTCCAGGGAGCCGCGCTCGATCCGGGCGTTTACCTGGTCAAGCTGTCAGTTGATGGCAAGGAGTTGACGACGAAGGTCGTCGTCGAGGCCGACAGCTTGAATAGATGATGAGCGCATAAACTCTGGAGCGCGCGTCAAGTTTTTGCATCGCTGTGGAAATACTCCGGGTGCGCTTCGCTTCCAGTGTGCTTTTGGCCAGAGACACATTTCTTTTCAATCAGTTTCTTGCCAAGAGCGCGCTGAAAGCGATGCGCGCCCAGGGAAATCAACTTATATGAAAATCAGGCCGTTTATTCTCATTGTCATCGCTACCATCGCTTTGACTGCGATGGCGCCGTCGCAAACCAGGCCAAACATCATCTTCATCCAGGCCGACGATCTCGGCTATGGTGATCTGAGTTGCTACGGCCAGCAAAAATTCAAGACGCCGAACATTGACCGGCTGGCGGCTGAAGGCGTTCGCTTCACGCAGTATTACGCGGGCAGCACGGTTTGCGCCCCGTCGCGCAGCGCGTTGATGACAGGCCAACACACCGGCCACACGCGCATTCGCGGCAACGCGCGGCATCCGCTGCTGCCCGAAGACGTGACCGTGGCCGAAGTCCTGAAATCAGCCGGATACAAAACCGGGTTGATCGGCAAATGGGGATTGGGCGAAGCGGGCACGACTGGAATTCCCAATAAGCAGGGCTTCGATTATTTCTTCGGCTATCTGAATCAACGCCACGCGCACAACTACTACCCGACTTTTCTCTGGCGCAACGAGGAGCAGGTTAAGCTGCGCAACGTCGTGCCCAATGAAGACAAAGAAGGCGCGGGCGTTTCGACGAACAAGCTCGATTACAGCCACGACCTGATCGCCGAAGAGTCGTTGAAATTCGTCGAACGAAACAGCGGCGGCCCGTTCTTCCTCTACCTGGCTTTCACCATTCCACACGCGAACAACGAAGCCAGAAACAAAGGCATGGAAGTCCCCGATCTTGGCGAGTTCGCCGGCAAAGACTGGCCTGATCAGGAGATGGCCAAAGCCGCGATGATCGCGCGGATGGATCGCGACATCGGGCGATTGATGGCGCTGCTCAAACGGCTCGGCATTGACGACAACACGGTAGTCTTCTTCACCAGCGACAACGGCCCGCACAAAGAAGGCGGCGCTGACCCGGAATTCTTCGACAGCAACGGGCCGCTCAAAGGCATCAAGCGCGATATGTACGAAGGCGGCATCCGTGCGCCGATGATCGCGCGCTGGCCGAAGCGGATTAAAGCTGGAACGACGAGCGGTCAGGTCTGGGCGCATTGGGATTTCCTGCCGACGGCGGCTGAGATTGCGGGGGCGCTCGCTCCGAGCAACATTGACGGCCTCTCGATGCTGCCTGCGCTGCTCGGTAAAAAGCAGCGCAATCACGATTTTCTCTACTGGGAATTTCACGAGCGCGGTTTCGATCAAGCCGCGCGGATGGGCGATTGGAAAGCCGTTCGCAAAGGCTTCGGGTCGCCGCTCGAGCTTTACAATCTGAAGAGCGATATTGGCGAAGAGAATAACGTCGCCGCAAAACATCCAGAAATTGTGAAGAAGATCGAGGAAC
>WBZO01000431.1_pt1 | contig 91313 bp, 86 predicted proteins | sample 5204261 | NCBI WGS metagenome assembly WBZO01 (sample SAMN12412400, study PRJNA552823) | activated sludge metagenome | isolation source: activated sludge from anammox sidestream of wastewater treatment plant... | place: USA: North Carolina | collected 2017-09 | reverse complement strand
GACTTTTAATCAGAGGGTCGCGGGTTCGATCCCCGCCCGGGTCACCATCTCAGGTCGCCTGCCGTCCGCAGCTCGCGATTCTCTTTGCGCTCCGCGCTAACTCCTCACGCTCGACGGTTGTCGAGCCGGTATGGCCGTGCGAACAGCCGCACGCGACCGCTTCGCCCATTTCGAGCACCACGGCCTCGGTGGAATACATGTCGCGCGTCTTGACAGTTGCGTTATTAGCAAATAAGCTAATCGAACAATGGTCGCCTCGAATCGCGTCTTCCGTGCGCTCGCCGATCCCACGCGGCGCGAAATCCTTTCGCTTCTGCGTCCGGGCCCTCTGACCTCAGGCGAAATCGCTGAGCAGTTCAGGTCCTCGTGGCCGACGATCTCCCGACACCTGGCGGTCCTGCGCGATGCCGGGCTTGTACGCGCGGAGAAAAACGGGCAAGAGGTCTCGTACGAGCTCGATACGTCCGTGGTGGAGGATGTCGCGCAGCAGATCCTCACCTGGGCGGAGTCGACTCGTGGACGTCGACGCGCGGCGCGGACACGTGCTGCGACACAGGAGGGCTGATGCGCGGCCGATTCCCACGGGCGGCGTGGGGCGTACTCGCCGCCGGCTTCGCAGCCAGCACTCTCGTGCTCACAGGCATATTCGGCGACATGTCGCCGGCATTCGCCTCGTCAGGTCCGCGACAGCTGCTCCTGCTCTACTTCTTTCCAACAGCAGGTGCGCTGATTGTGCGTCTGATCACCGGCGTCAGTCGCGGTGGGAATCACCCGCTCCGGTGCGTGGAGACGGACCGCAGAGCGGTCGAAGAGATCCTGTTCTGGACCGTCTGCTTCGTCACCGCGATTCACATCATGGTGCTCGCAGCGCTGACGCACGCCACCTGGGTTGGGCGGATCGGTCCGCGCATGGTGATGGTCGTCGCCGGCGTGACCACCATCCTCGTCGGCAACGTGCTGCCGAAGACCCGCCCCAACCTGGCGTTCGGCGTCCGCACCGCGGCGACCCTCGGCGATCGCCGGCTCTGGATCACCGTTCACCGTGCTGCGGGTTATCTGGCGGTTGTCCTGGGCGTGTTGACCGTCTGGGCCGGGCTTTTCTTGCACGTCAGGAACATGGCCGCAGTCCCTGCAATCTGCTTCGTGGGTGGCGCGGTGCTGCTGATGCAGTGGTATCGCAACGGTCGGCGAGCCGCTCACATGTGATCTCGGCCACCGCGTGAACGAGGTGACGCCGCGTGCTCATTGTCGACCACGTAACCAAGCGATTTCCGCACGTGACAGCCGTTCGGGACGTGAGCTTCGACGTTCGTCCCGGAGAGATGCTCGGATATCTCGGTCCCAACGGGTCCGGCAAATCAACGACGATCAACATCCTGGTCGGCCTCCTGGAGCCGACGACTGGGACAATCACGCTGAATGGCATCGGGCTGAGCGAGCAGCCTGAGGCGTACAAGGCGCTCATCGGCTACGTTCCTGAAGAGCCGCACCTCTACACCCATCTGACTCCCCACGAATACCTGTCGCTCGTTGGTCGGTTACGGCACATTCCGCAGGCCCGTCTGGGCCGGCGTCTCACACGTCTCCTCGAGCTGTTCGGCCTTGCAGAATCCAGAGATGTCGTCATGTCGCGATTCTCAAAAGGCATGCGGCAACGTGTTCTCCTGATCGCCGCGCTCCTGCACAGGCCGGTTCTCCTGATACTGGACGAACCGTTCTCCGGCCTGGACGTCACGGCCGCGGCCCTCCTGCGCGTCCTCCTGCAGCAATTTGCCGCGAGTTCAGGCATGGTACTTTTCAGCTCTCACCGGTTCGACATCGTACAGCGGTTGTGTCGCCGCGTCGTGGTGCTGGACCATGGCAGAGTCGCCTTGCGTCATGACAGTGACGGACTGCCCCCCGTCGCTGCAGACGATTTGGAGAAGGCGTTCGCGCAAGTCACACAGCAACCAGATCTCGCCCCGATAGCTTCCGCAATCCTGGAAGCGGTGTCGTCATAGCGTGGCGCCCCTTCCCGCAACCCTCGCGTTGGTGAGCCACTTCACGCGATCGTTTTTTCGCTTGCAGTTCCTTGACGACACAGGCGAGGAATCCTTCAAACGTGGTCTCCTCGCGGCGTCAGCCGGGCTTGTGCCGATCGGTCTGTTCATCGCCCGGCTCTACGCCAGGAAGTATGCGCGACTCCCCCCGGATGTGCCTCTCGAGGCGATAGTGGCTGCCGATCGAATCTTTCTCATCACACTACCGATGTTGGCCTCTGCAGTGTTCGGTCTTCTCGGCGCGCCAACGGTGTTCCCAACCGAGCTGGATCATCGCGTCCTGCTGCACCTGCCAGTGGTGAGACGCACGGTCTTCGTGGCGAAGGGTTCCGCCTTTTGCGTCTTCGCATCAGCGTGCATCGCCGTGTCGATCGGCACGCTGGCGTGGCCGACGTTACTGATTCTTCCCACAACGGTGGGACACGATGGCGGGGTGACGATGGCAGCCGTCGCCGGCAGTGGCTTCGTCATCCTGAGCCTTACCGCGCTCCAGGGGCTCTTTCGATCCATCGCGCCGATTCGGCGGCAGAGCGAATGGTCAGCACAGGTACAGCCGTGGCTTCTAGGCGGCGTCATCTGCGTTCTCCCCTTCGCTTTGCGCGCCTCCGCGCTGTGGACCGTCATTGGTGATCCGCCGGCGTGGGTCCGCGCCCTCCCGCCGGTCTGGTTCTGGGCACTGGGCTCATGGGCCCAGGGCGACCGAACACCCGAGATCACCCAGCTGGCGGGCATCGCCGTAAGCGGCCTTGGCGGCGCACTGGTGACGACGATGCTCGGAGGTCTTGTCGCCTATCGTCGGCTCGATCCCGGCGTCTCCGGTCATCGCGCGGGATGGCGGAGAATCAACCGACCAGTCGACATCGGCGGCGAAGGACCAGCAGCTGCCGTTCGAACGTTCGTGCGCCTCACCCTCGCGCGCAGCACGCTGCATCAGTTCGTGTTTCGCGTCGGGATTGCCGTGGGGATGGCGCTCGCGGCGAATGGCATCCTGGGGTCTCACGGGCTCCGCGAGCGGTGGATCGTGCGAGCCGCGCTGGACGTTCCCTTCAGCCTCATGGCTGGCGCGCTCGTCGGCCTTCGGCTTGCCTTCTTACTTCCGGCTCATCACCGGGCAGGGTGGATCTTCCGACTCACCGAGCGCGCGGAGGACAGACCGTCGCAGTTGGACGCTGTTCGGCGCATTCTCTTTGAGCGAGGAATGGTCCTTCCCATTACGCTCGCCCTGCCGGTCGTACTCGGGTACTTCGACCTATCGCACGTGCCTTCGCTAGGGACGATCATCGTCGCGGTCGGCTGGGCAGCCGTGGAAGTGGCGACGCTTGATTGGCGTCGAATTCCCTTCACGTGCACCTTCCTGTTCGGAAAGCGGCCGCCAGCGCTGACCGTCTGTGCGGCCGTATTGGTCTTCGGATGGGGCGTGTTCGCCGCGACGACGCTCGCAGTGATGACTCTCCAAGGGGCTCTGGGATGGGCAGCGGCTATGACCGTGACCGCCGGCACGGCCTGGCTGGTGCGCAAGCAGCGGCTCGAGTCCTGGGGCAGTGCTCCGTTCGAGTTCGAAGATGAGGTTCCACGCGAGTCGGACTGGCTGCACCTGGCGGAGCTACGGCTGCCGCAGTGAGGGCTATCGAGCACCTCTGGCAGGATGTGTACAGCGCGACGCGTCCATTCTGGCGCAGGCCAGTCACGCTGTGGACGGTCATCGTCCTTCTCTCCGGGGCAATAGGCGTGGCGACGGCATTGTTGTCCGTTGGCAATGCGATTCTCGCATCAACACTGGCAGCCCTCGTCGCGGTGTTGCGTCTGTCACCGGCCACAGCCTTGAGTGAAACGAACTAGTCCTCGACGCGGTACGCGATCCCCAAGTCGTCGGCGATCGTCGCCAATGGCCCGTCGACGGTCCAGAGTCGAACTCCACCGACCAGCGCCGACGCCAGCAGGTGCGCGTCGATCCAGCCGATGCCGCGCCCGTGGATCTTGCGCGCGCGGACGAACGCCACGACCTCGCTGTGCGGCACGAGCGGGATCTGCTCGATCCGGTCGTAGCTGCTCAGCAGCTTCTGTCGGCCGCCCCGGTCGCCCACGAGCAGTTCCCCGTACACGAAGTCGTGGCCAGCCACGGCGTCGTCGGCCAGCAATCTGTCCAGTTCTGCCGCAAACGGTGCCCGGTTCGAGAGGAACCGGATCCAGACGGACGTGTCGACGAGGACGCTCATGCCGCCGAGCGCCTGGTCGAGGCGCGACGCGCACGCCGCCGCGGCGTATCGGTCGCACCTGGCTCCGAACCGCGCAACGTTCGCAGCCGCTCGTAGGCCGCGCGGCGCACCAGAGCCTCCAAGCCGAGCCGCACCGTCTCGGTGTCGGTCTTCGCCCCAGCCGCCGCCCTGGCGTCACGGAGGAGGCGTTCGTCGATGTGAAGGGTCTTCTTCATACAGACGAACCTACCATATAAGTATGGCAGCCACGAGCTGGGATGGGTCCGCCTCGGCGCGGCTCATCGGCAAATGAGGAAAGACGCGCTCTTGGGCCAGACTCCCTGGCTACGGCAAGGTCTCCCTGGCTGCCGACGATTGCGGAGAGCGTAGAAGATGCCCCGCTCTGGCGAGCGATTCGACATCGTCGAAGAACGCTCGACGCCGCTTCGCCAGTCCAGGCAGCGCGCTTCTGATCTGCGCCGCGATCGCCTCGCGGTTTCGCGCGGTCGACCGGTACACGCAGTCGAAGTCGGCGACGGCCGTCTGCGACTCGAGGTCGACGCTGCAGTGAGCCATGCCGACCAGCGCCAGCGCGCCCTCGTTCTTCTGCCTGTAGTACGTGCCGCGCGTCAGGCTGACGGCCGGCACCGCCTCACCGAGCGCGAAGATGATCGGGTGGTGCTTCATCGACACACACACGTGCGCCCGGGCGATGAGGCCCCGGATCACGTCCACGTGCTCGTCGACACGCAGCATGCGGAACCATCCGTCGGCGCCCATCGCTTCGAGCGCCAGCAGCGCGTCGCGGTCCGACTGCAGCATCGGAATGCCAATGACCGCCGGCACGCCGCAGGCGCGCAGGCGACCGAGCATGGCTTGAAGCGTCTCCAGCAGGCGTGCCCGCTCCGTTGCGTCGACGCCCCAGAAGTGCGCGTTCAGCACGACGTAGCGCGTCCTCAGGACGTCGGGATCGATTCCGGACGCGTCGAGCGCCGCTCGAAGGGCGTCCTCCGCGATGTCGGCCTTCATGAACAGCGCGTCGTCGCACGTGGACAGCGTGCGCGGCCGACGCAAAGACAGGGCGGCAACCGCCACGGCCGATCCATCGGCATCGCGGGTCGCGATCAGATCCGCGCAGCCGAGCCCCTTCGCGGCAAGGCGGCGCGTGAACCGGCTGTTCCAGACACCAATGGTCTGGCCGGAGAGAGCGACAGGGACACCCAGTACTGACGCAATGCGCATCAGGAACATGCCGTCCCACAGGCGCGACAGCGTGGAGCCGGTCAGGTAGCCACCGCCGACGAACAGCACCAGCCGCGCGGTCGACAACTCGTGCAGCAGTGCCATCCGTCGAGGCCGCACGAGCGCGAACGGCACGTTCGCGCGAACCAGCCATGCGTGCAGCAGCAACCACCAGGAGCGCAGCAGGAAGCGAAGTCTGGCGGCGGAGGTCGACAGGGCGTATAGCTGCGACGTGCCGAGATCGTAGAACGCCACGCGAGGCGCCGGCGAGACCTGGCAGCGCCCGTGCTCCCGATGCGTGCGAAGCGGCGTCGGCGTCAGCACCTCGATGATGAAGTCGGGGCAGCGTCGCCGCATCTCCTCCAGGACGCAGCGCAATTGCGCCTCGTCGCCGATGTTGCCGGCCCCATAACCGCCCACGAGCAGGATCTTCTGCTCGCGCGGGCGCTCCGCCCGCACCGCAGATCGGCGCACCGACCAGCGGCGCCAGGGAGCGGGCCTCGCTGCCTCCAGGATCGGCGCGACGGCCACGATCGCTGAACCTGGTGGCAGCCGCATCGACGCGAGCTGCTCGTGAATCTGCTGTTCGTACATGCTCGCGATCAGCACGAGAACAGGGCCCTGAGTCTCGCGCGCGAGCGCGGATGGCGCCTCCACCCGGGTCTCGCCGAAGCGTACGCCCTGCCGCCGCGGATCGCTGTCGACGAAGTATGTGACGCGCCCCGGCAGCGCGTCGGCGACCAGCGCGGCAAGGCTCCCCGTTCCCCAGCAGACGACCGTCGCGGTGTCGATCCCGTTCAGCGCGCGCCTGAGACCACGCCTGAATCGCCGGCGCACCGCAACTGGCGCGAGGCTCCGGACAGGCCGCATGGCCTGAGTATCCGGAACGGTGACGAGAGCAGCCGGAGACATCAGTCGAGCGCCTCGCGGCGGCTCAGGCCCGTCAGCGACGCGAACCGGCGTCTTCCGAGCGAGCGGAGGATCAACGACGCGAGCCCATCGGCCGTCTTCTCGATGCAGTAGAGCCGATCGAAGATGTAGAAGAAGGGCGAGAGACGAGCAGGATCGGCCCGCCGGCCCGGCGGAGACAGGGCGCCCAGAATGGCCGGTCCAAGCTGCGCGAGATCCTGCACGTCGTGCGTGAAGCCGAGGCCTCCGTAGTACGCGTCGCCGAGCAGCACGACCTCTTTCTGCAGGAGCAGCGCTTCGAGACCCGCCTGCGAGCACACCGTCACGCACACGTCGCTCTTGCGGATCAGGTCGTACGTGTTGAACCGGTTGTCTCCATCGATGACGCACCGATCCGAACGCGACACGAGATCCCAGAACGCGGTGTCGCGCTGCAGCGCGCGAAGCGTCAGCCCTTCGTACGAGAACTCCGCCGGTGGAAAGGCACGGCGGAGCACGGGGCTGCCCGGGCGCTCGCGCGGATGCAGCTTCAGGACGAACGTGCAGCCGTGCTCCAGCGCCCACCGCGCGGCGGCCTTGATCGCGTCGACCTGAGGACCGACGCGGGAATTGAACAGCACCGACGAGTCGGTCAGCACATTGGCCAGATACAGCACGATCGGTCCGGCGCCCGCCGGCGGAGACCATTCGACCGATGTCGGCGCGCGGTGATCGGCGCTCTTCACCTCGTTGATCGACCCGAGATACCCGCGCACGTGCGCGGCGGCGGCCTCGCGATCGACCAGGTCGACCCAGCGCCAGTAGTAGTTCCGCGCCGGCAGCTTGTTGACGGCGATGCCGGCGATGTCGTCCCAGACCAGCCGTCCGTTGTTCAGGCTGTTCTCCACCGCGATCACCCGGATGCCCCGAAGCACGGCTGCGTACCGGTACGTCGCCGCCACGGTTCCGTGGCCCTGCGCGATGACGATGGCATCGGGGCGGTAATCGTCGAGCAGCTTGGAGGCAACACGCGCGAGCGCGGCGGCGCACTGCATGTGTGTCTCGATGGCCCGCCAGTGTTCAGGGTGTGCCCCGTCCAGACGATCCGCGGTGACGCCGCACGCGGCGCACAGGTCGAACTCGCACGCGGCGTACAGCGGAATGCCCAGGCAGCGAAGCGACCGATAGTTCACGCGATCGATCTCGATGGCGGCAATGCGACCCACGCTTCGAGCACGAACATATCGGACCGACGCCTGCTCGCAGCGGCGGCGCACGTCGGCGTAGTCGAGCCCGAACCAGTCGGATTCGACGACGACGACGGTTGCGGCGTACTCCTCGGAGTCGATCGATGGGAGCGCGTCCAGAATCCCTGGCGCGTCTTCCGCCGACGCGAAGTCCTCTCCAGCGACGAGCCCGGCCGCCTCCAGCTGCGCAGCGATCTCGTGATACCAGATGCTCGCGATCACGACAAACGCACGGTCGTACGGTTCATCGAAGAGCGTCTGCGGATCGCACACCCGCAGCCCCTCCAGCGTCTGCCCCCACTTTCGAGGATCGTTGTCGACGACGTATCCCGCGGGGAGCGCCGCCGGCCAGTTGCGAATGACGCGGCGTCCTCCTTCGGACGCACCGAAGAACACGACCCTCCGCGCCACCGCCCGGGTCGTGCTCCACGGAGGCGACACCATCGTCATCGCGAGAGCGCCTCCTGGCGTGCGTGAATGGCCGCGTGCTGTCGTGAAACGAGCGCGGCGACGGCCGCGAGACCGTGCGTCGACTCCAGCGCCGCCCTGGCGCGTCGTGCCCGTCGCTCACGCTCCGCGGCGCTCGCCTCGCAGCACGCGCGAAGTGCCGCGGCAACCTGCGCGGGAGCGGAATACGCGCAACGCTGACCGGGCGCATAGTACGCCGGGTCGCTGCAAAACAGCTGCGGGACCACGTCGTGCGCGATCGGCCAGCAGTCGCCAGGCTGCGCCAGGTCGCGATGGCCGCCCCACTGGTTCACGATGACGGGGACGCCGGCCATCACCGCTTCGGCCACCGGCAGGCCGAGACCCTCGCCGAGGCTCGCCGACACGTACGCGTCGTGCCGGGCGTACAGCGCCATCATCGATCGTCGATCCATCCGCTGCGCCATGACGATGATGTCGGAGCGTGGAGTCGTCCAGGTGCAGCCTTCCTGCACCTTGAGCGTCAGCGTGGCTTCGCCTGTCGCGGGGAACGCCCGCATGAAGCCTTCGAGCAGCAGATGGAATCCCTTGCGGAAGTGCGCCTGTCCCACCGACAGAAACCGCGCGGGCGCGCCGATTGTCCACGACCGCTTCGCCAGGACATCGAGACGCGCGGCCGCCGGCGGCGGCACCAGGGCCACGGGCGCGCGGACGCCAGAGGCGCGAAGCGTCGATGCCACGTGCGCCGACGGCGCCCACACCGAATCGAACGTGTCGAGCGTCGTCACCCACGCCGGCGGAAACCTGTCCCACTCGTGAAAGAGGACTGTCGTGTTGTGCACGTCCGGAACGCGCCGCAGCCGAGGGGCGATCGTGTGATGCACGACCCACTCGTCCCCTGTCCACCGTTGTTCCCAGGGCGTGTACGGGCGCTGCTCCACGCGGAGACCCGCGGCCTCGAATGCCTGCCGATACCAATCGGCTGCTTCGACGTAACTGGGGAGATCGGCATCCACGAGGAAGACGATCTGTTCGGGCATGTTGCGCCTGCGATGCAACACTCGCTCCACGCACGGTGCGTGGCACCAGCCTTGCTCGGTGAGGCGATGCCTGGCACGTCGCCGCAAATCTTCGCGCAGTCACCGGAGGTTCCGTGTCGTTCGCCCGGCACGGATGTCGGCGCGGCGACACGTGCATCGTGCGCGGCAAGAGGGTCCTGGATGGCTATCGCGAATCGAGTAGATGCGCCGCGGGCGCTCGTCTTTTTTCCGTACCTGCCGCATCCGGTGCGCGACGGCGCCCAGGCACGATGCACGGCGATGCTGCGCGGGCTGGTCGCGCTCGGGTACGACGTGACGCTGCTCGTGTCGGTGATGGGACGCAGCGACATCCCGTCAGCGGCGGACGTGCGTGACGCCGAAGACGCGCTCGGCCTGACCATTCACGTGCACACGCCCGGACCCGGCGATCACAGCTTCATCTCCGGCATCGGGCTCGTGTACGGCACCGGCTTCGAGGGTCACACCCCGCCTTCCCTCTTCCGCACCTTCCGCTCGCTCGCGGCAGCGATCAGGCCCGACGTGGTGCTCGTCAACTATGGCTACTGGGCGACGCTCGTGCAGCGACTCGAGCCGTCCTGCGCCGTTCGTCTCGTGGACATGCACGATCTCGTCAGCCTTCACGTGGCGATGAGCAACGCCCTTGCGACCGTGTTGCCCCAACGCCCGCTTGATCCGCGCAGCGTACCGGACTCGGCGCTGCGCGAGGATTTCTTCCGCACGGCGCGGCTCCAGGCGAGCCAGTACGAATTCGACGCCTACGACTCGTTCGACGGCACGATCGCGATCTCCGCACAGGAGGCCGCGCTGGTGCGTGCGCATACCCGCCGGACCAGCGTCGCGCAGGTGCCGATGATGATCGCTCCGGGCAGCGGCAGCGGCCCGCACGACGGCCCGCCGGTGTTCGTCATGAGCGACACGCTCCTCAACCAGCAGGGATATGCCTATCTCGTACGCCACGTCGTGCCGCGCGTGCGCGCCATCGATCCGGCCTTCAGCGTTCGTGTCGTCGGCACCGGATGCAGGGCGGTTCTGCCGGCGGACGGCGTCGAGCTCGTTGGACCGGTCGACTCGTTGGCCGATGAGTACTCGCGGGCCAGATTCGCGATCTGTCCCCTGATTGGCGGCACCGGCCAGCAGGTCAAAGTGATCGAGGCCATGGCTCACGCCCTGCCGGTTGTCGCGCTCGACGACCTCGCCGCGCGATCGCCGCTCGTGCACGGCGTCAACGCGCTGCGTGCGGCCGATGCCGACGCGTTTGCCGCGAGCTGCCACACCCTCTGGTCCGATGCCGGCTACGCCCGCCGTCTCGGGCAGGCGGCTCGCGAGACGGTCAGCAACGACTTCAATCCCGGAAACCTGCCGTCGATGCTCGGCGCCGCAATCGCGGATGCTCGAGCCGCGGCACGTGCACGCATGGCGCAGGCAGAAGAGGTCGTCGGACCGGTGCGGCGATTCCTCGCATCCGGCGAGTGGGACATCGATGGGCAGCGGGTCGCCATCTATGGCACCGGCTCGCTCGGGCAGCGGTGCCGCTCGCGGATCGGCGGGTCGAGCGACGTGGTGGCGTTCGTCGACTCGGACCAACGGAAGAACGGCCTGCAGGTCGATGGCCTGCCGGTCGTCTCGCCGAATCGATTGTCCGAGTTGGATGTCGATCTGGTGGTGGTCGCGTCGATGTACTGGCCGCAGATTCTCAACAACCTGCGCAACGCCGGCTGGAACGACGCGCGCGTCCGCGTGTTCTGACGCAGGTCCAGGTCAGCGGACCGTCTCGAGCGCCTGCAGAACCACGTCCGCGCCATGGCCCCACGTGAAGCGGCCGGCGCGCATGCGAAGCAGCTCCACACGGGCATTTCGGGCGACCGGATTCTCCAGCCACACGGAGATCGTTCGGGCGAGCTCGCCAGGGCGCACGGCGTCGACGACGAGATCATCGTCCGGCACGATCTCGCGAAGCGCGGGATCGCGCGAGACGATTGGCAGCGCGCCGTGCTCGAGCGCCTCCAGCACCGGCAGCCCGAACCCCTCGACTCGCGACGGGTACACGAAGACAGCCGCCTGCCGGTACAGCGCGGTCAACTGCCGATCGTCCACATGCGGCAGCCATGTGACGTTCGGAAGCGCCTGGATCGCCGATGCGAGATCGTACGAGCCCCACCCTGATTTGCCGACAAGGGTGAAGGCGACGCCGGGAAGTTGCCGCGCCGCTTCGACGATCGCCGGAACGTTCTTGCGCGGTTCGATGGTGCCCACGAACAGCACGCCGTGCCGAGGCGCGTCGACGCGGCACGAAGGGTCCGCGGCCAGCTCCTCCGAAACGCCGCACGGCGCCACGACGGTTCGATGAGCCAATTCCGGACAATGCTGCTGAATGCCGTGTGCGGTCGCCTGCGAGATCGCGACGATGCGGCTGGCGCGCGGCAGCGCGCGCGCCGCTGCGACACGAAACCGACGGACCACGCGCGACGGGAGCAGCTCGGCGTGCGTCCACGGGATCAGGTCGAACACGGTCACGACGCTCGGCGCGCAGGTCACCGCCACCGGCGGGAAGATGCTGTAGAAACGATCGCCCCTCCATGCGGCGGTTTCAGCTTCGAGCTGTCGCCGTTCGCGAGCGCAGCCCAGCCATGGGGCCCGCGATACCTGCACGCTGACCGATGGGCCGAGCCAGCCGACGTCGCCGGGCACATGATGATCGGAGATGAGCAGGCGCCACTCGTGCCCTGAGCCACGCTGTACGAGCGCCTTGACCATTGCGCGCGTGTACCGGCCCATCCCGGTGCGCATGAAGTAGGCGCGGGCGTCGACGACGATGCGCATGCCGCGGCCTTTTCAGTCGGCGAGCGCTCGCGCGCGCCCGAGGCAGCCGAGAATGTCTTCGAAGACGAGCATCTCGTGTTCGGTCGTGCTCACCAGCAGCGACGAACCGAGCCAGGCAACCCGGAACGGATAGTACACGGTGAGCAGGACGGCCTTGCCGTCATCTCGCGCGAGCCTGACCAGATCCGACTCGGGATAGGCGGTCGCCGTCCATCCGTCGCGCGCCGCGTGTGAGCTCGCCGCGCCGTAGCGCGAGAGAGCACGCGTGTCGCACCCACGATCGGGATGCCACGTCCAGCCATCCGTGATGAATCGGCGGACGTATCTGTTGTCGCCGCCTCGCGTGCACGGCTCGAGCAGGAGCTCGCCCGCGACGGGATGACACGCGAACAGGCTGATGTCGGTCAGCTCGATGCGTCCGCCTTCGCCCGGCGCCCAGGACGCCAGCCCGTGATGAGGATGCGCCGCGGACGGCACATAGGAGAAGTACGCCCGCCCGTTCCACCAGGTCGCCCATGCCGGCTGAAACGGCAGCTCTTCGACAGCAACCTCGCCTGACGCAGCGCCACGGTACATCACGTACGGCGGCACGACATTCGCCGGATCGGCGCGGCCGCTCGCCCAGGCGAACGCACCGCCCACCTCGAGCGGCAATTCAGACAGGATCACGCGCGGCCAGTCGTGATGACGCTCGACGCGGCCGTCGAAACGGATCAGATAACTTGCAGTTGCATTCGGCGTCACGCAGACGATGCCTTCGTCCTGTGCGTACGCGATGGTCGACCGTGCGACCCGGGTGTCCGGAAACACGCGTGGGCGGCACATGTGAACGGCCGAATCGTCGAAGCTCCGTTGCGCCATCGCCGGATCGGATGGCTCGACTGAGAGAGCGGCGCGGAAGGGTGCCGTGACGATCGACAGTGCCTGCAACGCCGCCGGAGCGGCTCCCTCGCCACGCATCGCTCCTGTGAACACCCTTCCAAGCCGCGCATCGTCGAGTCTGACCGGAATGTCCACACATGCCCGTGTGCCGTGTGCATTGGCGGAGAAGCGCAGCAGTCCGCTCGATGAGTCGCCGAGAACCTCCTCCGAAGACGCCAGGGAGGCCAGCACCGCGAATCGCGACACTGAGTCTCGGGCGGCATCATCCAGGACGTTGTCGGCACACGCCTCCAGCCATTCGCTCGCGAGCAGCGCGCAGGCCTCGCCCGCATGCGGCCGCTCGCAGGCGTTGCCCATTCCGCGACTGCCGGCCGCACGATCTCGCGGGCGCGCAGGGAGCGCAAAAAAGCGGCTCGTGGCACTCGGTCCCCTGGCGGCGCGCGTTCTCTCGAGGAGCGCCTCGAAGATGGAGATAGCCCACGCCAGCGGTTCCGGCCAGTCGTACGCAGCCGCGGCGCTCACGCGCTCCAGCGCAGGCTTGCGTCCGGGCAGGTCGTCCCGGCGCGCGAGATCGGCCTGAATGCGGCCGAGCAGATCGAGTGCGGCCGCAAGCAGCAGAACCCGTTCGTCCGTGACGACAGGAACCGGTGGAGGCTCGCCGTCGGCCGGGCTCCCGGACAACGCGATGTCGCGGTAGCGAGCGGCTGATTCCAGGAGGCCGGCCGGAAGACCTGCGACCGATGTCTGCGGAAGCGATTCCCAGCACAGGGCGGCGGCAGGCCGGCTGACGGTTCCGATCTCCAGTTCGTGCGCGGCTTCGCCGAGAGCGGTCACGAGACCGGCGCGATCGAATCGGTCGCCGCAGAACTCCTGCCACGCGCTGGTCAGCCCCGAGGCTGCGTCCTGTTCCAGATGCGTCCGCGTCTCCCGAAGGGCCGCGGCAAGCGCGCCTCTGTCGATCGACCGTTGCGGCGGCGCGAGCGCGATGGGCGGCTGGACGCAGATCGACTGCGTGAGGACACTCCGAAGCGTGGCGAGCTCGATCGTGCCGCCGTGCAGGATCCCGCCGGCGCCCGCGTTCACGACGCGCCGTCCCGACCGGCGAATCCGCTCGACCATCCAGTCCCGGATTGACACGAGCGCGGCTGTCGACCGCGTCTGGTGGCCGTAGAGATCCACGGCCTGGATCGGACGCGAACACTCCATCTGATCGCGCCAGATCTGCTCGGGCGTCATGCCGCGTGCCGCGTCGAGCGCCCAGTCGAATTCGTAGGTCGTGCCCCGCGCATAGGGACGGCCGCTGGTGTACGACAGATCGGCCCCGACCAGCGCAACGGGATCGCAGCCGGCCAGGCACGCAATCTCGAACGCCCCCGTGAGCACCGAGCCCCACACGGCGAGGTGTCCGGCATCGATGCCGAGGCCGTTCAACCAGGGCCAGGGTTGGTGCGGCGAGACGCGGAACCAGAACGTGCGATCGCGAAAGGGGGCGACCGCGGTCGGATCGAGCGAGCCCTCGGCGACCAGGCACGTGTCGCGGCACTCGGGGAGCGCCAGGAAATGGCGGGCGTTGGCCGATCCGGGATCGAGGCCGACGACGAGGTCGGGGGCAATCCCGCCTGCCAGAAGCGGCCGAAGCGCGGTGTCGACGGCGATGACGAGGGCGCGGTGACGCAGCTCGCGCAGGTCGGCGATCGCCGCATCGAGTGAGGGGCCCGCCGCCGCAATGACGGCGGGCACCCCGCGGTACGCGTTCGTCAGGCTCCGCACGTCGCGGCCGTCGACGATTGCCGGGATGTTGCGCAGCGAGTTCTGGAGATACCGTGGGGCGAACCGGCGGCGCGCATCATCGTTCGCGCGCGCGTCCTGCACGATCCGCTTCAGCGTGCGTGCCGCGCGGACATGGCCCGGCGTGATCGCCTCGTCGCCTTGCAGCAGCACGATCGACGATGCGGCGCCGGGGGGAAACAGGCGCCACGCGTCCTGCGAGCCGTGGTACTCAGGATCGACCAGACGGGTCAGCCGATTCTCGCGCTGCCACTCCTGCCAACGCCGATCCGGCTGTATCAGGCTCCTCGCCGCGTCGGGCTCGAGGGTGAGGATCCGCGTCCCGGGCGCATGGCGATCGAGTGCCGCCAGCAGCGCGCTGTCGCGCAGGCCGAGCACGGCCACCACGCGAGGCACGGGTCGCCCGTTGAGGGTGGCCTGGAGCCTCGTCCAAGCGGCGGCGGCGATCTGTTCGTCCGCCGTGCCGGCCATGGATTTCTTCCTGCTCACCGCGCCTCGTGGTGCAACTCATGCTCCAGCCCTTCCGCGCGGGCTCAGGATGCCACGGTGTGAATTCCAGCGAAAACAGGCACCGCGATCCACCCTCGTACGGAGAGTCGCGGCGGCAGGTGGCGTCCAGAAAGCCGACGCGGTGTCGAGCCGCCGTCCCTACCGCACAGCGCGCCAGACTACGCCGAGCTTGACGATTACAGTCGATCATAGATATAACGATCATCGTCATGCCGAAAGAGAAGCTGAATCCGATGCCGTCGGCCGCCTTCAACATCCTGGTGGCCCTCGCCGGCGAGGATCTGCACGGCTACGAGATCATGCGGCGGGTCGAAGAACAGACCGGCGGGCGCACGCGGCTCGGCCCCGGCACGCTGTACAGCTCGATCCGCGCGCTGCTCGAGGCCGGCTACATCACGGAGATCCAGCCGCCGCGCGACGTCAGCGACGAACGGCGCCGCTACTACCGCCTGACCGCGGCGGGACGGAAAGCCGCGTCTGCAGAAGCGGAGCGGCTCGCCGAGGTGCTGCGGGTCGCTCGAACGCACCGGATTCTGAGAGGGGACCATGTCTAGGCGCAGCCGGCTCCTGCTGTGGATGTACCCCGCTGAATTCCGCGACGCGTATGGTGACGAGGCGCTGCAGCTCATCGAGGATCGATGGCGGGACGAGAAGGGCCTGCTGCGCCGCCTTCGACTGTGCATCGATCTGGGCGCCGATCTCCTGGTGACGCGACTGCGGCCGCGCGCCGCGCTCGGGCCGGCGCCGTCCACCGCTGTCCATGCCCATGGTCATGCTCTCTTCGGCGCCTTTGCGCGCGACACGAGCGGCGCATCCACCGTGATTCCCGGCATGGTGCTCTCGTTGCTGATGGTGGCGATGTTCATCAGGCTGATTACTCCGAAGGGCGATCACGACCTCGGGATACTGCTTCAGAGACTCTTCGAGCTTCTCTAGCAACGGATATCGGCCTCGATCGACGCGTTCAGTCATCAACACCGCGCCGCCTGAACGCTACTTCCACGCGACCTGGTAGCGCTCCCAGCGCTCGGGCCGCGGGAGCAGCAACCCAATCCCGGCCCCACCCGCCCCCAGCATGCCACCGGCAGCCGCCGTCGAACGGGGGTAATTGAAGCAGTCGACTGGACACTGCACACGAGCAAGCGTCGTGAACACGATCGCGCTGATCGCCCCGGCAACGAAGCCCCGCAGGACCATGCTCTTGCGAGACCGTCGTCCGAGGCTCCGCTCGACCTGCCTCACGCCGGCAGCGGCGAAATGTTCAACTCGGCCATTGTCGGCGCGACGCAGCTCGATTCCTTGCGAATCGACAGTGAGAAGGGTCCCAACGACGATGGTAGGCGGAGTCTCCTCCGGCAAATGAAGCGTGAGACGAACGCGGGTACCGTCCTGCGCGGCCGCGCGCGTGGCCAACAGGACAGCACAGAGAATCAGAAAGCCGATTGCGCTCCAACAGCGGTTCAGACGACCAGATCCCACATTGGCCTCCTTCGGAGTCCTTCGCCCGTGAATGCGCATTTCACGACGCAACCGGCTCAGAACCACCGACACCGCGACGTCGAGCAGGCTCATGGTCGTCTGTCTGCGGCGACCGCGTCCGGCGGTGGCGATAGTGCTGTTGACCACCCGGCGCGACGCCCCTACGGATTCGTGAGCGCCTGCGGCTCGACGAGTTGACGGCCCACCTGTAGACAGGTAGCCTTACAACCTATGAGCCCCGAGCGCACCGATCTCCTCTACGGCACCCTCGCGCTGCTGATCCTCAAGACGCTGGACGCCATGGGGCCGCTGCACGGCTACGCGCTGGCCCGGCGCATCGAGCAGATCAGCGACGACCAGATCGCGCTCAACCACGGCACGCTCTACCCTGCGCTCCGTCGCCTCCTGCATCAGGGCTGGATCTCGGCGACACCGGGCGAGACCGACACGGGCCGGCAGGCGAAGTTCTACGCCCTCACCCGATCCGGCCGAAAGCAGCTGCGCACCGAGACCGACAACTGGGATCGCGCCGCCGGCATCGTGGCGCGGTTCGTCAAGGGGCTCTCGTGAGATCGCTGCTGGCGCGCGCGGCCGACATGCTCCGCCGCCGCCAGCGCGATCGCGACCTCGACGCCGAGATTGCCGTCCACCTCGAGCTCGCCGCCTCGGACCTGCAGGCGCGCGGGCTCGATCCCGATGCGGCCACACGCGCGGCGCTCAAGCAGTTCGGCGGCGTCCTGCGCACCCGTGAAGCGGAGCGCGAGGTCCGCAGCTTCGTGACGCTCGACGCGCTCTGGTCCGCTCTGCGCGACACCCAGCGCAGCTTCCGCCGCACGCCGTCCGCGACCGGCGTTCTGCTGCTGACGCTCATGGTCGGCATCGGCGTCACCACCGTCGTCTTCAGCGTCGTGTACGGCGTGCTGCTGAAGCCGCTGCCCTTCGAATCGGCCGACAGGCTGGTCGTGCTCTACCACCGGATGCCCGGATTCGGCTCGGGCGAGAAGGGTCCCCAGAGCCCGGCCACCTACTTCACCTATCGCGATCACAATCGGGTGTTCGAAGACATCGGCCTCTGGCTCACGAGCGAGATCGCGATCACCCTCGACGGCACGGCCGAACGGGTCGAGGCGCTGAGGGTCACCGACGGCGTGCTTCCGATGCTGCGCGTCCGCCCGCTCCTCGGAACGCTCATCGCCGCGTCCGACGATGTGCCGGGCGCGCCGAACCGGGTGATGCTGACGTACGGCTACTGGCAGCGGGCGTTCGGCGCACAGCCGAACGTCGTCGGCCGCCTGCTGACGATCGACACGGCGCCCTACGAGATCATCGGCGTCCTCCCGGCGTCGTTCACGTTCCTCGACGCGCACCCGCAGGTCGTGCTCCCGCTGCGGCCCGATCGGGCGCGGGCAGCTCCCGGTGCCGGATTCGGCCCCAAAGGGATCGGGCGGCTCGAGCCCGGCGTGACGCTGGCGCAGGCCAACGGCGATATCGCGCGCATGCTCCCGCTCATCGTCGAGCAGTTTCCGCTGCCGGCTGGCGTCACGCAGGAGATGTGGGACAGCGTCGGCCTGGCGCCGAATGTCCGGCCGTTGTCGGACGAAGTCATCGGCGAGAGCCGCCGTCTTCTCTGGGTGCTGCTGGCCGTCGCAGTCATCGTCCTGCTCGTCGCGTGCGCGAACGTCGCCAATCTCCTCCTCGTACGCGGAGAGGGACGCCGGCGCGAGCTCGCGGTGCGCTGCGCGCTGGGCGCGAGTGGCGCCCGCGTCGCCCGTCAACTGCTGTCGGAAAGCGTGTGCCTGGCGCTGGGCGGCGGCATGCTCGGCCTGCTGCTTGCCGAGATCGGTGTTCGCGTGCTGCGTTATGCGGCCCCCGAGCAGCTGCCGCGTGCCGGCGAGATCGGCATCGACAGCGTGGTTCTCGGCTTCACCCTGACCGTCTCGGTCGTCACCGCGTTCCTCTTCGGCACGCTGCCGGCGTGGAAGTTCGGCACGCTCCACGTTGCGGCGCTGAAGGAAGCCGGACGCTCGGCGAGCGACGCGCCCGGCCGGCATCGCACGAGAAACGTGCTCGTCGTCGTGCAACTGGCGCTCGCGCTCGTGCTGCTGGTTGTCTCGGGCCTGATGGTGCGAACGTTCTTCGCCCTGCAGCGGGTCGACCCCGGGTTCGCCCGTCCCGCCGACGTGGAAACGTTTCGCGTCACGCTGCCGCCCGGCATCGTCCGCGATCCGACGCAGCTGCCCGGTCTCTACCAGCGGATTGCCGAGAGCCTGCACCAGGTGCCCGGCGTCCAATCCGTCGGCCTGACTTCGAGGATCACGATGGACGGTCCCATCACCGGGTTCGCGCCGATCTTTCTGCACGGACAGCCGTTCGCCGGCACTCCGCCCGCGCGGCAGCTCACGATCCTCGGGCCAGGGTACTTCGAGACGATGGGGAACCCGATCGTCGCGGGACGTTCGATCGCGTGGTCCGATGTCTTCGAGCTCAGGCCGGTCGCGCTCGTGTCGGCAACCCTGGCGCACGAGTACTTCGGAGAGCCTGCAACCGCGGTCGGCCAGCAGATCGGAGGGACTCCTGACGGTCCCTGGTTCGAAATCGTCGGCGTTGCCGGAGACACGCGCGAGAACGGCCTGAATCAGCCGGCGCCGCCGGTCGTCTACATGCCCCTAGGCGGCACCTTCTCGCGGCGCAGCATGTCGTACGTCGTGCGCTCGCCGCGTGCAGGCACGCCGGCGCTCGTTCGCGATCTCCAGCACGCGGTCTCGTCGGTGAGCGCGAACGTTCCGATCGGCGACGCGCGCACGCTGGTCGACATCCAGGCCGATTCGATGGCGCAGACGTCGTTCGCGATGACGATGCTCGGCCTCGCGGCCTCGGTCGCGGTGCTGCTCTCGCTGGTCGGCGTCTACGGGGTCGTGTCGTTCGTCGTCGCCGAACGGACCGCCGAGATCTGCATCCGCATGGCGCTCGGCGCCCGTGCCGCCGACGTGCGGCGTCTGTTCCTCCGCCACGGTCTCCTGCTGACCGGCGCCGGCATCGTGATCGGCATCGGCGCGGCGATGCTCGTCACACCGGTGATGTCGGGGCTCGTCTACGGCATCAGCCCGTTGGATCCGCTCACCTATCTGACGATGGCGATCGCGCTGGTGGCCGTCAGCCTCGCGGCAACCTACCTGCCGGCACGCCGCGCGTCGCGCGTGCCGCCGATGGCGGCGCTGCGCTCGAGTACATGAACGCGCCGGCGCGTTGCCGACCAACGGTGCAATCTCGTGTGCAAGAGCTTCTAAGTCAAACCTTCATCATGGTCGTACGCGAAGCGAAACGGAGCGCCCCCGTGGGGGTGCGGACAACGACTCGGATACGACTTTGAGCACGAACGCGCGTCCGCATAGCCGACAGCCGGAAGCCCCGTTGGGCGTTAAGATACTCGAAGCGTGCGCCACTCGCGACCTCACGCAGGCGGTCGCGCGCGCGAGCATGTCATTCTCTCGGTGCGAGCATCGGCACGCCGCGCTCGCGCCGATCACAGGAGAGCAGATGAGCAATCACGACGACGGCAGGATGACGCATGACCAGCAGCCGCAGGACTGGCGCGCGCTCAGCGACAGACTTACAGCGGTCGTGAAACCGATCGCCGCTCCTCTGGCCATCTCGTTTCTCGCGCCGGGGGTGACTCCGCCTGTGGCTCGTCGCAGTGAGAGCTATCCCGCGCCGAACGACAACGGGCGCACCGGGCAGGTGCCGGCCGGCTGCGTGTTCTGGATCAAGGGAGCGACGGAGTCGTTCGCCACGGTGGCGGCGGACCATGCCAACTGCAGCGTCGGCAGCTTCACGCATGGGTTTCTGACGCTCGAAGAGGCTGCCGCAAAGGACGACGTGTGCGCGGTGCTCGAATCGGGATGGGTCGATGTGGCGTCGGTCCAGGCGCTGCCACGGGTCACGGAGAAGCCCGAGACGGTCGTGTACGGTCCGCTTGCGAACACGGTGATCGCACCGGACGTCGTGATGCTGCGCGTGAACGCGTTGGCGCTCATGACGATCAAAGACGCGATTCCTGACATGCGGATCGAAGGAAAGCCGCAGTGCCACATCGTGGCGATCGCCAAGGAGCAGAATCAGGTGGCCGCCAGTGTCGGTTGCGCGCTGAGCCGCGCACGCACCGGAATGCGGCCGGATGAAATGACCTGCACGATTCCCGGGGCGAAGCTCGCGGCGGTCGTCGAGGCCCTCGAAGCCGCGGCGGGACTCAACCGGATGATGGCGAGCTACGCCGCTGCCGACGCGAAGCGGTTCCAGTGACGCACTGACCAGACCGGCGGCGGCACGCCAGGCTGCCCTCCTTGCGCCAGGTGCTGACGCCGAGGAGGCCCTTATGATAAGCCGCACTTCGAGCGGCGACCGGGTCGATCGTGTGCCACAATCGCTCCACGCCCGAGGCGCAATGCACGCCTGACGGATAATGCCGCCGGTCGGCGTGTCTGCGAACGCGGCGCCCTGTTCAAGGAGACTTTCGAATGTTGCGAACAATCATCCGGGGATTCCTGATTTCCGGAGCCGTGATCGTTGCCGGGATCACCAGCGGTTGGCAGGCCAACGCGCAGGCTCCCGCCAAACAGTCATGGGTAGACTACCCGCCCACCAACAACCTGCCGAATCCCTACAACACGATCGAAGGCTTCTTCAAGCTGGGTCGCCCGTCGGGGTCGACCAGCGCGGTCGAGATCGACAAGGACGGCAAGACGGTCTGGTTCGCCGAACGCTGCGGATCGAACTCCTGCGCCAACACGCCGGACATCGACACCGTCTACCACTTCGACACCAACGGCAACATCATCAAGAGCTTCGGCAAGGGGCTGATCGTGTTCCCGCACGGCATCCATGTCGACAAGGACGGCAACGTCTGGGTCACCGACGGCGCCGACAACGCCCCGCCCGCGGGCCGCGGCGCGCCGCCGCCGACCGGACCGAACCCGGCGGCGACCAAGGGACATCAGATCTGGAAGTTCAGCCCGAACGGCGACGTGCTGCTGACCATCGGCAAGGCGGGCGGCGCGACCGGTCCGACCGAGTGCTGCTGGCAGCCGAACGACGTCATCACCAACGCCGCCGGCGAGATCTTCGTCGCCGAAGGACACGGCCAGAACGCCAACGATCGCATCATCAAGTTCTCGAAGGACGGCAAGTTCCTCCAGGCCTGGGGCAAGCGCGGCACCGGCGAGCTCGAGTTCAACCAGCCGCACGCGCTCGCGTTCGACTCCCAGGGGCGCCTCTTCGTCGGCGACCGCGGCAACAACCGCATCGTCGTCTTCGACAGGAACATGAAGCAGGTGGCCGACTGGCCGCAGTTCAGCCGTCCGAGCGGCATCTTCATCGACAAGCACGACGTGCTCTACTCGGCCGACTCCGAGTCGGGCGGCATCAACCCGGCGCACGGCCAGTGGACGCGCGGCATCCGCATCGGCAGCGCGAAGGACGGCAAGGTCACGGGGCTCATCCCCGATCCGCTGCCGCTCTGCGCGCAGGGACAGGAGCAGGGGAACCCGCCGACCTGCGCCCGCGGCACCTGGGTGGCTGAAGGGGTCGCCGCCGACGATGCCGGCAACGTGTACGGCGCGGAGGTCGGCCCGCGGAAGATGCAGAAGTACGTGAAGAAGTAGCTCACCTGCGGTGGGACGGCCAGAGCCCCTGGCCGCCCCCCGCACTCCTCAGAGTCTCCAGCCTCGCTGCCGCCGACGACGAAGCCTCCTCCACTACTGAAAACAAGGCACTCCCACTGTGCACGCGGAGGACGCGAAGCTTCACGATCTCCGTCTTTTGCGTCCGGGTAGATCGTCAGTCGCACTGGCGGGGCGTCAGGTGCGTTCGGTAGCAGCCGACGGCACGGGCGACACGACTGTGTCGGCGAACGCGGGACGCCGGCGGCTCTGCCAGGCACGGAATCGGCGGAGCGTGAGCGCAAGGCCGGTCCACACCATCACGACCGCGCCGGCGGTGACGAGCCCGGCGATCGTCTGACCGGCGATCCCGAGCACCTCGCCGGTGTGCGCGAAGCGCAGCACGCTGCGAATCCGGCGGCCGGTCGACTGATCGCCGAAGGTCTCGCGCGCGGAGATCTCGCCGGCGCGCGTCACGGTCAGCGTCGAGCGGAGCTGCGGCTGGCCGCCGTCGCCGCGATCGACCGCCAGGGCCAGCGGCTCCTCAGCGCGGCGCGGGAACCGGAGGCTGATGCTCTGCCAGTGCGGCTGGTCGCTCATGGCGCGCGCGAACGCGACGTTCAGACCGTCGAGCATCAGCGGCGCGCCGGCGCCTCGTCCGCCTCCACCCTCGGCTGCGCCCCTGCCTCCCGGACGCGCCTCGCCGCGCGCCTGCGTCTCGGGACCCGGACCTCTGCCTCCGCCTGGACGCCCTGCCCCGTCGGGACCAGGACCAGGACGCGCCGGCGGCTCCTCGCCGGCGATCCGGTACACGAGATCGTTCGCCCACGGAAACGAGATCGGCACGGCCCCAAGGACGACGACGAAGAGCGGCACCGCCGACCAGATGCCGATCACGTTGTGCCAGTTGAAATCGCGCGCCTTCCCCGTTCCGTAGCGGCGCCTGAAGAACAGGACCTGCCGGATCTGCGTCCACGTGAGCACGCGGGGGATCCAGAGGTACATCCCCGACGCCACGATGAAGAGGAAGAGCAGGTTGGACCAGCCGGTGACGGCGCGCGCGAGCGGCCGCTCGTCCCCTTCGACCGCCAGCCACCGGTGCCACGCCCGCATGCTGGCGAGGAACGCACGGACGCCTTCCCCACGCCGGTCGCCCAGTTCCCTTCCCGTGTACGCATCGACGTAGAGCGGCGCCGGTTCGGCCAGCACGGTCACCGCCGCGTCTGGCCTGGCGTTCAGCGTGACGCCGGTGATGCGCGAGTCGGGATGGCTCCGTGCGACCTCGGCCAGCAGCGCCTCGACCGCCATCGGCCTGGCGTCGGGGCTCGGCATGGTCGAGCGCAGATGCGAGATCGTCCACTCGTTGATCTGCCGCTCGTATGTGAGCGCCACGCCGGTGACGCTCATGATGAGAATCACGATGCCCGCCGTGACGCCGGCGGCGAGGTGCAACCAGAACAGGGATTTGCGGATCATCGGGGTTGGCCGTGTGCGTGTGCGATGTGGGGCGGCGCGAGCACGTGAGGCACGAGTGAGGTTGAACGCCGCTCGGGACTGAGACTGAGTCTCAGAATCGCTCATGGCAGCGTAACAACCGGATCCCGGACCCGTCAAGTCGGAATTCGTACCGGGAGAGCGGCTCTGAAGTGCTCTATTATGGAAACCTCACGATATACTGAGACTCAGTCTCATTATTTTCGAGGTGGAAATCATGCGTGACGGCCGGAGGATCCCGTTCCCTGGAGAGTTCGCCCTGACACCCGTCGAGCCGGACGGCTCCGACGCGTGCCCCTGCGAGTTGGTCTGGCACTGCGAGCGCGGACGGACCCGCCTCTCGTGCGACCTCCAGGCGGACGGGGTCTGCTACCGCATCAAGCTGCTCCGCAACAGCCGCACCTACGGTACCTACCAGTTCGCGGCCCGCGATTCGGCGTTGACCTTCGCACAGCGCTTGCGGCTAATGTTTGAGGGTAACGGCTGGCGCAACGGCGCCGCCGCCCCCGGCGCCGCGTAAGCCGCCGGCAACGACGAAGACGACGTCCGACAAGGAGGACCGATGCGGGGTGACACCCAGGTGATTGCGCGCCTGAACCAGGCGCTTCAGGAGGAGCTCACAGCCATCAACCAGTACTTCGTGCACGCCGAGATGCTGCACAACTGGGGGTATCACAGGCTCGGATCGTTCATCCGCAAGCAGTCGATCGACGAGATGAAGCACGCCGAACGTCTCCTCGAGCGGGTCCTCTTCCTCGAAGGGACGCCGATCATGCAGCCGCTGGCGCTGACGATCGGCGCCGACGTGCGGGCGCAGTTCCGCAACGATCTCGACCTCGAGCTCAAGGCGGTCGTCGCCTACAACGACAACATCAAGGTGGCGATCGACGCCGGCGACAACGCCTCCCGCGATCTCTTCGCCAGCCTGCTCGAGGACGAAGAGGGGCACGTCGACTTCCTCGAAACGCAGATGCTGCTCATCGAGCAGATCGGCCTCGAGAACTACCTCGCGCAGCAGCTCGGGGAGCTCGGCGAGGAGCACTGATCGGCGCCGCGACGGGCGGGCGGCCTCGTCGCCGCCCGCAGGCGTCAGCGGCTCTACACGCTCGTGCAGCGCGCGATTACTCGACCGTAGGATCTGCCGCTCGCTCTTCACCATCAGCCACGCCCGTCCCGGGAGCGGCAACGGGGTGCGCGCTTTGCATCCTCGATCCTCGTCCCCCGATCCTCTGCGCCGGGCCATCCGAAGGGCGGCCCGACATTCGACAGTCTTCACCCTCACGGATCGATCGGGACGTTCAGGAGGTGCACGTATGGCTGACCGTCAAAGCGACCTCGCAACGCGCCAGAAGACTCAACCGCAGCAGCAGCCGATCGCGCGACGATCGGAGCTGATGTCGCCGTTCCAGATGTTCGATTGCCTGGCCGAGGACATGGACCGCCTGTTCGGCGAGCTCGGTCTCGGACGCGGCTGGAGCCGCCGCTCGCGGACCGATCTGCAGGCCTGGTCGCCGCGCGTCGACATCACCCAGAAGGACAACGAGCTCGTCGTCTGCGCCGATCTGCCGGGGATGAGCAAGGACGACGTGAAGGTCGACGTGTCGGACAACGCGATCACCATTCAGGGTGAACGGCATCGCGAGTCCGAGGAGGAGCGCGGCGGGATCTATCGCAGCGAGCGCAGCTACGGCAGCTTCTACCGCGAGATACCGCTGCCCGAAGGCGCCATGACCGACCAGGCGAAAGCGACCTTCAGGAACGGCGTCCTGGAGATCAGGATGCCGGCGCCGCCGGAGCACGTGAACAGGGGACGTCGGCTCGAGATCGGCGAAAGCGGGCCCGGCGAGCAGAAGTGACGACCTGCGCCGGCGGCAGCCGATCCGCTGTACGCTGACGTCATGACCAACCTCGTTCCCGTCGCGCTCTTCCCCGTTCGTATCGAAGCGGACCTCGCCCGTGGAGCGCTCGACGCGGCCGGCATCTACGCGATCGTCGCCGCCGACGACGCGGGCCAGCAGAATCCGGGGCTCGACTGGAGCCGCGGCGTGGCGGTGCTGGTGCGGGAAGAAGACCTCGACGCGGCCCGCCGGCTCCTGCACGGCGCGACGGGCCGCGCGCCCGAGAGCGCGACCTAGCTGCGTCTCAGCGCTGCAGCGTCGCGCGCAGGCCGTTGAGCAGCATCTGCACCGCCACCATCACGAGCAGCATGCCCATCAGCCGCTCGATGGCGATGAGCCCGCGCTCGCGCAGCACGCGGTACAGGAACGTCGACGACAGCAGGATGATGCCGCTGATCGCCCACGCGACCGTGAGCGCGAACGCCAGCCAGGGGGTGCTCGCGCCGGTACCGCTCTCGAGCAGCAGCAGCGTCGCCAGCGCCGATGGCCCGGCCACCAGCGGGATGGCGAGCGGCACGACGAACGGCTCCCCCGACAGCGGCTCGCCCGAGATCGATCCCTGATCCGGAAAGATCATCCGGAGCGCGATCAGGAACAGGACGATGCCTCCCGACATGCCGACCGCCTCCGGCTCCAGGGCGAGGAAGCGCAACAGCCATCGTCCGATCAGGAGGAAGACGAGCAGCACGACGTAGGCGATGGCGAGCTCGCGCACGAGGATCCTGCGGCGGCGCGCCGGGTCGACCGTCCGCAGCGCCGTGAGGAACAGCGGCACGTTGCCGAGCGGGTCCATGACGAGGAACAGCGTGACGATCGCCGACAGGACGTCCACGCCGGTATGGTACGTCGATTCCCTTCGGCGGCCTTCACCACTTCATTACGCCGAACCGACGCCTCCGTTACTCCGTCACCTCATCAACGGTCTTTTTATCCACGGCCGTCTTGTCCAATCGGCGCCGGCTCTGATAATTTGAATAGCAACGATGCGCGCCGAGACCAGGCCCGTCGCCGCACTACGGATTTCTTACGAGCGCGCCGGAAGGCGCACGGGGAGGACGTTCATGTCAGGCTGCAAGTCGCGACTCAGGTACGCCGTGGCCGCCGCCGCGGCAATCGCCGCCTCTGCCGGCACGGCACTGGCCGCCGATGCACCGCGCCCGGTGACGTTCACCAAGGACGTCGCGCCGATCTTCCAGAACAAGTGCCAGTCGTGCCATCAGCCGGGCTCGATCGCGCCGATGTCGCTCATCACCTACCAGGACGCGCGGCCCTGGGCACGGTCGATCCGGGAGCGCGTCAGCACGCGGCAGATGCCGCCGTGGCACATCGACCCGAGCGTCGGCGTGCAGAAGTTCAAGAACGACATGTCGCTCTCCCAGGAGCAGATCGACACGATCGTCCGCTGGGTCGACAGCGGGGCGCCGATGGGCGACCCGAAGGACATGCCGCCTGCCAAGCCGCTCGAGACCGACAACGGCTGGCGCGCGGAGAAGGACGGCTTCGGCCCGCCCGACATGGTGGTCCGTTCCGACGACTACACCATGGCGGCGCAGCACCAGGACGTCTGGTGGCGGCCGATGAGCGACATCCCCGTGAAGGAGCCGCGCTGGGTGCGGATGGTGGAGATCCGCCCGACCAACATGGCGGCGCGCAAGATCGTCCACCACGCGATCGCCTACCACGTCCTCAGCCCGCAGAACACCGCCGAGGTGAATACCGGCATCGGCGTCGTCGGCGACGCCGACGTCGACGACCTCGTCAACCGCCGGCCGCAGCTCATGGAGTGGGCGATCGGCAAGGGCTACGACCGCTACCTCGAAGGCACCGGAAAGATGGTGATGCCGGGCGAGAAGATCTCGTGGGACGAGCACCTGCACGCGGTCGGCGAGGAGATCACCGGCGGCGTCGAGATCGGCCTCTGGTTCTACCCGAAGGGGCAGGAGCCGAGCAAGCACAGCTACCTGGTCGGCTTCACCGGAATCAAGCGCGGCACCCCGGGTCAGGCGGCGCTCGACATCCCGCCGAACTCGATCGCGATGACCGAGGGCTTCACCGTCCTCAAGGAAAACACCATCATCACCAACTTCCAGCCGCACTTCCACCTGCGCGGCAAGGCGATGCAGGTCGAAGCGATCCTCCCCGACGGCCGCACGCAGACGATCAGCTACGTCGGGCACTTCAACTTCAACTGGATGACCAACTACATCTACGCCGACGACGCGGCGCCGGTCTTCCCGAAGGGGACGATCATCCATGTGATGGCGTGGTACGACAACACGAAAGCCAACAAGAACAACCCGGATCCCGATCAGTGGGTCGGCTACGGCGACCGCACCGTCGACGAGATGGCCCACGCGTGGATGAACGTGGTGTATCTGAGCGATCAGGAGTACCAGGAGCGCGTCGCCAAATACGGCGTCGGCGTCACCAACGGCGTGAAGCCTCCGGAGCGCACGACGCAGCAACAGTAGCGTGCGCGCGGCGCTGAGGGAGACCCTCGATGACTCGACCGACACTTCGGCTGACCATGACCCTGGCAGCGATCGTGGCCGCAACGGCCACGATCGTCGCCCAGATCCAGCTTCCCAGCATGCCCGGCGGCCGCTTCGGCCGCAGCATCACCGGGGCATTCGAAGGCTGGTTCGACAACGACGACGGCAGCCACGCCTTCCTCGTCGGCTACTACAACCGCAATCTCGGCGAAGCGGTCGACATCCCTGTCGGCCCCAACAACCACATCGATCCGGGCGGTCCCGACTTCGGACAGCCGACGCACTTCCTCCCCGGACGGCAGGTGGGGATGTTCACCGTCACGGTGCCGAAGGCGTTCACGGAGGAACAGCAGCTCACCTGGACGATCACCGTCAACGGTGAAACCACCTCCATCCCGTTCCGCCTGCACAGCGATTACGTCGTCAGCCCGTTCAAGGACGCCGCCGTCGGCAACACCCCGCCTGTGCTGAGATTCAAGGAAGGAGGTCACGAGATCCAGGGCCCGATCGCCTCCGTGGCCCACGCGATGCCGCGCACCGCCACGGTGAACACCCCGCTGCCGCTGCCGCTCTGGGTGGCCGACGATGCCAAGTACACCAGCGGCACGAACGCGCCGATGCGCAATCCGCGCCCGCCGGTCACCGCGATGTGGTCGCTCTATCGCGGCCCGGCCGACGTCACCTTCGAGCCGGCCAGCGGCAAGCCGAAGGTGGAAACGCTCTCCGGCGGCAAGGTGGGAGAAGCCTATTCCGGAAAAGCGATGACGACCGCCACGTTCAAGCAGCCGGGCGACTACGTCCTCCATGTCGTCGGCAACGACTACTCGGGTGCCGGCGGCGGCGGCGAGGTCTGCTGCTGGACGACGGCGATGCTGAAGGTCACGGTCAAATGAGCGCGCGGCCGTGACCGCGGCGGCCGTCGTCAGCAGTCGGCGTAAGGCCGGGTCTGAAGACCCGGCCCTACGTACATTGTGAGACCGGATGCCACGACAGCAGCTACACCACGACAGCTACGGAGCCCAGACGTACGTAGAGCCGGGTCTTCAGACCCGGCCTTGTCATCGCCCGGCCCGAAAACCGGGCTCCCCATCACAGGCTGCCGAGAAAGGCGACCAGGCGCGCGCGATCGCTGGTCGAGAGCCGTTCGAAGCCGAGACGTGATGTCTCGGCTTCGTTGCGATGCCGGGCGATCGCGTCGGCAATCGTCGCGGCGCTCCCGTCGTGCAGCAGCGGACGTCGCAGCCGCAGTCCCCAGAGCGCCGGCGTCCGGATCTCCTCCGGCTGCGCCGCTCCCTGCCTGATACCGTCCCCCGTACCGACGTCGTGCAGCAGCAGATCCGAGTAGAGCGGCACATCGCGACGGTCGAACAGCGGATCGGACGAGCGGCCGGTGCGCAGCAGCGGCACGTGGCACGACGCGCAGCCGATCGCCGCGAAGATCGTCTCCCCTTCCCTCGTCTCGGCGGTCGCCACGCCGGGAGATACCGGCGCGAGCAGACGCATGAAGCTCTCGAAGTTGTCGATGCCGCGTCGGCCGGTGGACCGATCGGGGATGTCCTCCGGGTCCGGCGTCGCGTCGCACCGGTTCATCTGCTCCGGCGTGATGCCGAACACCGCGTCGCGCGGGAACAGATCGTTGCTGATCCCCATCTCGTTGACGTACGCGTCGGCGGCGAACGCCAGCAGCGTGGCGTGCTGCGCTTTCCAGCCGAAGCGGCCGACGCGGAGCGCGCCGGTCGCGGCATCCTCGACGAGCGCCGCTCGACCGCTGACGCCGTCGCGATCGCGATCGAACGGATCCTCGAGACCGAGAATCAGATCGTCCGGGATCGCCTCGACCAGCCCGGCGCCGAAAAGCGGGATCGGTGCGCGCCGCGCGATGACCGTCACGTCCGAGGGGATGAGCGGCTGGCAGGTGTGCGACGGCGTGGAGAACAGGTGCATCAGCGTGTCGCCCGCGTCGGTGAGGCCGCGGAACGTCCCATCCTCGTTCCGATAGCCGACGCGCGTCTCGAGGACGAGGCCGCCCCCGCCGATGACGGGCACGTTGTGGCAGGCGGCGCAGCTCGTCGCGTTGAACGCCGGCCCGAGGCCATCCTCGGGCGTCTCGACCTCGAGGAAGTCGTCGAGTCCGAGCCTGAACTCGCCGAACTGCCGCGCGGTCACGCCCGCGAGCGGATCTCCCGGCGCGGGCCGCGACTGTCCCGCGACGGCCGCCGCCCAGAGCCCCGCCATCCAGAGCGATGCGGTCACGCCGAACAGGTGCCGCCAATTCCTCATCGCGCGGTGCCTTCTGCCGCCGCACGCACGTGCAGCTCGCCGCGCATGAAGTTGTGGCCGGCGCCGCAGACGCGGCTGCACTCGAACGTGTAGCGTCCCGGCTCGTCGATCTTCACGATCACGCGTATCTCTCCGGCGCCACGCTTCAGAACCGTCCTGTCGATCCCGGTGCCGGCGATGCGCAGGCCGTGCGTGGTGTCGTCGCTCCTGACCACGAGCTCGACCTCTTCGCCAGCCGTGATCTCGATCCGCGAAGGTGTGAACGAGAACCGCTCGGCGGTGACCCGGATCGTTCGGCGCTCTTCGATCGCGATCGCCTGAAAGGTCGTCAGCGCGACCGCGAAGGCCGCCATCGCCATGCGCATCATGCGTCCTCCTAGAACCACCAGCCGAGGCCGACGTTGACGGCGTCCGACGGCCGCACGAACCCGCTCTGGTTGCGCACCCGTACGTAGTCCGCTTTCACGGCGACGTCGGGATCGGGATACCAGGTCGCGCCGAACACCCAGGCGTCGCGATCGTATTGGCGCAGCGGCAGCAGCCCCTCCGGCATGCGAAACTGCGTGTCGAAGTTCTCGTAGCGGACGAAGGCGACGAGGTCGCGCGGCGCGCCGCCGTCCCACACGCGATACGCCGCCTCGCCGTAGACGCCGCGCAGCGCACGCGCGATGTTGGGCGCAGTCCCTCTGATCCGCTGGACCGCCGCGTTCAGGCGATCGGCGCCGGCGATCCCGACCTGCGCGAACTGCGCCCGCAGCTCGGCCCGGCCCCGGCGATATCTCGCGTCGGCCTCGCCCACATGGACCGACGATGTCGTCGACGGGAGCGAAAAGCTGGAGCTGCCGGTCCAGAAGGACGCGCCGAGCGTGAGACCTGGGACGCCGAGGTACTCGATGCGTCCGGTCGCAGCCAGCCGCTCCACGTTCGATTCCGCCCCCTGCTGCGCCGCATCACGGATGCCCTCGGCCGCCGTGAACGCCGCGGCATCGAGCGGAGCGGTCGCGAACAGGCGGTAGCGCCATCCGGAGCCGATCTCGCCGTGAACGCCGACGCCGACGTCGAACCACGTGGTCGGCACGATGACGGTGTCGACGAACGGACGCTCGACGCCGTTGAACACCGGCGGCTCGTGCCGTTCGTTGATGATGCCGACCGGCATCAGCATCATGCCGGCGCGGATGTTGAACGGCCGCGCGATCAGGAAGTCGAGATACGCCTGCTCCAGTTCCAGCTCCCCTTCGTCCTCCAGCCCTTCGGCGACGGCATGTTCGACTTCGAGCTCGCCGGTGAAGCGGAGCCGCTCGGAGAACGTGTGCGTGAGGAGCAGGACGAAGCGGTGGAAGTCGAGCTGTCCCGGCTGCGTGTCGGGGTTGTTGTAGTGCAGCTCCATGTAGCCGGACACCGCTCCACGCACGCCGCCACCGGCGTCGGCGTCAGGCGCCGGTTCCTGCGCGCCGGCGGTTCCGGCGCGGGCGATGGCGGCGAGCAGCACGACGAGGCAGAAGGATTTTCGTGAGCGAAGCATTGAATTTGAGTGCTCAAAGTTAATATCAAGAGCACCAAAGACGTCAAGCGGGGGAAGCGGCCCAAGGCCGGGTCTGAAGACCCGGCCCTACAAATCGAGGGCGACCGACTTGATCAGGAGAAACAGCGGGCGCCCGACGGTCACCGGCAGGCGATCGACGGCATCGCGGGTGACCTCGGCGAGGATCGCCGTCTGCCCCGCCGTCACCTGAACGACGACGTAGGGGGAGCCAGGTTCGGCGGAAAGGGCCGTCACGACGCCGGGAATCGCATTGTGCAGGCTCAAGCCTTCCGGCGCTCGATCCGCGAGGATCACCTCGCGCGCCGGGATGCGCACGCGCACCCGCTCCCCCGGCTCGATGCCGGTCTGCGGCGCGACGAGCACGCCGCCGTCGAACGACAGCGTCGTCAGCCCCCGCGTCGCGTCGACAGCCGTCACAGCCGCCTCGACGAGGCTGCCGAGACCGACCATCTCGCGCAACCGCTGAAGGTCGGGACGCGCGAGGAGGGCCGTCAGCGGACCGAACGCGACGGCGTGTCCGCGATCGAGCACCAGGAGGTGCGTGGCGAGACGGATGACATCCTCGAGATCGTGGGTGACGAGCACGGTCGGCACCGCGAGATGACGCCGGACCTCGTCGACCTCGGCGCGCAGACGCCGCCTCGTCGGACGGTCGATGGCGGCAAACGGTTCGTCGAGCAGCAGGACGCGCGGCTCGCGCGCCAGCGCGCGGGCGAGCGCCACGCGCTGCCGCTCCCCGCCCGACAGGGCGTGCGGACGTCTGCCGGCCTGCTCCGAGAGGTGCACCATCGACAGCAGCGCCGCCGCCCGCTCGGCGCGCTGCCGCTCGGCCGTGCCGTGGACGGCGAGCGCGACGTTCCCGACAGCCGTGAGATGCGGAAACAGCGCGTAGTCCTGGAACACGAAGCCGACGTGCCGCGCATGCGCCGGCAGGTTCACCGCGGCCGCCGTATCGGTCCAGGGGGCGCCATCCGCCACGACGTGCGCCTCCGCCGGCGTGTAGAGCCCCGCGATCGACCGGAGGATCGTCGTCTTGCCGCTCCCGGAGGGACCGAAGATCGCCACCACCTCGTCGGCCGCACAGGCAAACTCGACGTCGAGCGGGATCGGAGCGTCCTGGCGCAGACGGACGGAAAGCCACGACGGCGTCACGCTCACGCCCGCGCACCGCGCGGCCGCGCGATCAGCGTCGTCACGAGCAGCGCGCCGACGGCGACGATCAGGAGCACCGCCGCCATCGCCGCCGCCGCGGTGTCGTCGAACGCCTGCATGCGGTCGTAGATCGCGACGCTCATCGTGCGGGTCTCGCCGGGCAGGTTTCCGCCGACCATCAGGACGACGCCGAACTCGCCGAGCGTGTGCGCGAAGGTCAGGATGGCCGCGGTCATCACGCCGGTGCGCGCGAGCGGCACGTCGATGCGCAGGAAGCGCCGCCAGGGCGCGAGCCCGCAACACGACGCCGCGTCGCGGACGTCGGACGGGATGGCTTCGAACCCGCGCTGGATCGGCTGCACGGCAAACGGGAGGTTGGCCACGAGCGACGCGAGCAGCAAGCCTTCGAACGAGAACGCCAGCGACTGCCCGAACACCGCCTGGAAAACACGGCCGAACGGCGACGCGGCGCCAAACAGCACGAGCAGGTAGAACCCGAGCACGGTCGGCGGCAGCACCAGCGGCACCGTCACGAGCGCTTCGACGAGGAGCCGGCCGCGGAAGCGGCGGAACGCGAGCAGATAGCCCAGCGCGAGACCGACCGGCAGCAGGAGCGCGACCGTGCCAATGCCAAGACGGATCGAAACGGCGAGCGCGCTCCAGTCCATCGGCGCTACTCGGGCGCCTCGAACCCGTACTGGCGGAGTATCGCGCGCGCGGATGGTCCCTGCAGATACTCGTAGAAGTGCGCCGTCACCGAGCCGGCCGACTTCATCATCACCATGCGGTGGCGCAGCGGCTCGTGTTCCGACGCCGGCACCAGCGCGTAGGTCCCCCGCCCCTCGAGCGCCGGGCTCTTCACCAGCGAATACGCGATGAGCCCGCCGACGGCGTTCCCGGTCGTCGCAAACTGCGCCGCCTGCGCGACGGTGTCGCCGAAGACGAGCGCGGACCGCAGGCGATCCCAGAGGCCGTGCCTGCGCAGGACCGCCTCGGCCGCCTTCCCGTACGGCGCGACCTCGGGGTTCGCAATCGCGAAACGGGTGACGCGTCCGGCCGCCGCGAGCGTCTCGAGACCCGCGAGCGTCCCGTCGACATGGAGCGGCGAGCCGGTCGGCGCAAACAGCGCCAGACGCCCGACGGCATAGTCGACGCCGGCGTCGCGCGTGAGCCCCTCGCCCGCAAGGCGCGCCGGGAACTCGTCGTCTGCGGCGAGAAACAGCTCGAAGGGCGCCCCCTGCTCGATTTGACGCGCCAGCGCGCCCGACGCGCCGAAGACCACCTGCACGCGCTCGCCGCGCTCCCGCTCGAAGCGGTTGGCGATGTCGACGAGCGCGAAGTTCAGGCTCGACGCCGCGGCGACGCGCGGCTGCGCCGTCGCCGCCACCGGCGCGGCGGCGAGCACGACCAGGACGATGAGCACGAGGCTGAGGACACGGCTCGGACCGCGCATGGATCGCATCATACCGGTTGCCCGACGTCCGTATCAATAAGCGGCTCGAACCGACTCGTACCATGTCGTTCCGTCCGCGCCGCCGTTCACGGCCGATGATACGATACGTCGAACGGAGCGCCCTGTCATGACACGACTCACCGTCCGCGCCGCGGCGGAACGTCTCGGCGTCGGATACTCGACCCTGAAGCGCTGGGTTCTCACCGGCCGCGTGCGAACGACGCAGACCGCAGGCGGGCACCACCGGATCGCCGAGAGCGAGATCGAGCGGCTCCTGGTTCGCCGCGCCCCAGACGCGAAGGCGGCGGCCGCCGCGGACGTGGAGGAGATCGCCGAGTTGAGCGCGCGCAACCGCCTGCACGGCTACGTCGAAGAGGTGCGCGTGGACGGCCTGCTCGCGCAGGTCAGGCTCCGCGTCGGCGATCAGTCGCTGACAGCGGTCGTCACCTCCGACGCGATCCGCGCGCTCGACTTCAAGCGCGGCGACGATGCGTTGGCGATCATCAAGTCCACCGAGGTGATGGTGGCCCGCCCGCGACGCTCTGCGGCGGCGTCAGCCGAACAGGGTCCGAAGACGCGTCAGACGAAGCGCGCACGGCGACGGCGCTGATCGCCTCCGGCACTCCTGACAGCTCACGACAGATCGTCCGGGTGCATCCGGTTCGGCGCTACGGATGCACGACGGTCAGCTCGAACGGCGTCTCGCGCGTCAGCACGCCCGGGTCCCAGACCTGGACGCAGTAGCTGCCGGCGTCGGCCGACACGGCAATCTGTGCGGTGGAGGCGGGCCCGGTCAGCACCGACGTGGCGAGGCTGCACGGCGCCGTCCCGGCCGACACGCCGACGCCGAGCCCGATGACCTTGTCGGGATCGCCCAGCGATGACAGCGTCACCGTGATCGTCCCGGCGACGCTCGTCGTGAACGTCCGCGCGGCGCTGCGGCGAGGACCGATCAGGCTGGCGAAGGTGAAGGTCGCCGGCGAGGCCGACGTCGTAGTCGACGGCGACGTTGTCGTCGCGCTCTCCCCACACGCGCCCGACGACACGGCGAGCAGGAAGACGAGCAGGCGGAGCGGCGATTTCATCATTACGTGTGAACGATCCGGATGACGAATGACGTGGCAGACCGGAGCCCTTCGACGTCGGCGACCGATACGCAGTAGATGCCCGCCCCGGCATTCGGCGCGGTGAGCTGTGCGGTCAGGCCGGCCTCGGCGACGATCGACGACGTGACGGTGCAGCCAAAGCCGCTCGGCGTGCCGATTCCGAGCATCAGCCTGGAAGGGACCGCCGGTCCGACCGGCGCCGTCGTCGTGCTGGCGAGCGTGAGCGCGACATCCCCGGACGCGGCGACCGTGAACGAGTAGAACGCGGTGCCGCCGACCGGCAGGCTCCCGCTGAACATCTCGGTCGTCGACGTGGCGGTCGTGGTGGCGCTCGGCGAGGTCGTGGTCGTCGAGTCGCCGCACGCCGACGCGAGCGCCGCAGCGAGACAGAGGCCGAGGCAGGCGAGCGTGCGCATCATGCGTGAGCGACCGTGACCGCGATGGTCGCAGGCGCCGTCAGCATGCCGGCATCGTCGACGCGGACGCAGAAGATGCCGGGGCCGTACACCCCGGTGAGCTGAGCGGTCTCTCCCGGCGTGGCGGAGATCGTGCTCTCGGTGGAGCACGACGTGCCGCTCGGACGGCCGACGACGAGCGTGAGCGTGAAGCCTTCGGGCAGCTCGACGCCGGCGACATCGGTCAGGGTCACCGCCAGGTTGCCGTACGCGGCGATAGAGAACGAATAGAAAATGCTGCCGCCGACCGGCAGCGGCGTCGTGAACGATTCGGAGACGGTGGCGTCGGCAGCCACGGGCGACGGCGACGTGGCACTGGATCCGCTGGACCCGCCGCAGGCCGCGCCGATCAGGGCTGCGCCGCACGCCGCGGCCCGCAGGGTGCGAGACAGGGAGACGATCGACATCCCGACCAGTGTGCCGTCCGGTCGTGTGAACCAACGGTGACAATTCCGCGATACGAGCGTGGCAAGCGGATCGTCAGTGCGTCAGGCCGTAGATCAGATAGTTCACTCCGAGCTTGTACGCCTCGTTCGTGTCGTCGAAGGGCCGGAGGCCGCGGCCCGACCACTCCCAGTACTGCGACACGTCGGTGTTGTAGTTGATGATCATCAGCAGGCGCTTCTTTGGATCGTTGTCTTCGTAGACGCCGCGGAACACCGCTTTCCCGTAGGTGTAGGCCTGCGGGAAGTCGTCGAGCGTGGTGATCTCGAAGAAGGAGTGAAAGATCGGATCCGCGGGGCTCATCTCGAAGAACTTCACGCCCGGCAGCACGCGCCTGACGTTCTCCTCGAACGGCTCCCATCCTCCGCCGGGCAGCCCCCGCCACCCTTCGACCTTGAAGTCGTCGACGATGAGGAAGCCGCCCTTCTGCAGGTACGCGCGCAGACCTGCCGCCTCGGCGTCGCTCAGCGTCCACCATCCCACTTCGATGATGTAGGCAATCGGGTACGTGAACAGCTCGGGATCGTCGAGCGTGACGACGTTGATGTCGTCCAGGTGCGCGTCGAGCAGCGACACCTCTTTCATGATGCGCATCAGGTTCTGCTCGGCGAGCGGGTATCCATGCACCCACGAGGGCTGGCCGCCCGCCCAATTGCCGCCGGGGGCCGGGCGGTATCGCACGCGCGCGAACCTGAAGCGGCCGTCGTACGGGACGTTCCTGACCGACTCGTCCCACCCGTAGAACGAGAAGCGCCGCTGCGCCGCCGCGCCGACGCCCCACGCGAGCGAGACCCCGAGCGCGAGCACGATGATCGCGAGCCGCAGCCGCGCGGGCAACCTCACCGGATCTTCACGTTCTCGCATCGGGCATCCGCGTGCCTGCCATTATGCGGCGGCCGCACGTTGTGATGCCGCAGGGAATCGGCTCCTTTCCCGCGGGAGTGGCGCGCGGCACAGCTGTCGCTTACGATCTTGCCATGCAGCTGCGGAACGCCCGGCTCTGTTTGAACTGCGAGGAGATCCACGCCGCGACGCACTGCCCCGTCTGCGCCTCGGAGAGCTTCGCGTACGTCTCGCGCTGGATTCCGCCCGAGGAGCGCCGCCACGAGCCGCGTCCCCGTCCCGTTCAGCAGCCGCCGCCTCAGCGCGGGCGCGGCCGCTGGGTGACGCGCGGCGCGGCTGGCGTCGCCGTCATTGCCGCGAGCCGTCTGCTCTGGCGGCTGAGCCGCCCGGTCGAATGGTCGGACGTGCCGGACGACATCGACGGCGAGAACGGCAACGGGTAGCCGATGATGTTCCGCGTGACCCGTCCTGCCCGGATCGTTCGACGGCTGCTCGTCGCCTGGCTCGTCGTGTCGGCGGCATGGCAGGCGCGCGACGCGTCGGCGGTCGATCTGCGCGACGTGCTGACCGGCTACACCTACACGTCGTGGAGCCGCAAGGACGGCCTCGTCGGCCCGGTCTGGGCCGTCGCACAGGACGGCAACGGCTTTCTGTGGCTCGGCACCGACGCAGCCCTGATCCGCTTCGACGGCGTCCGCTTCGTCACGTGGGAAGGACTGGGGGGGCAGCCGCTGCCACGGCTGCCGATACGGGCGCTCTACGTCGCGCCGAGCGGCGCGCTCTGGGTCGGCTTCGGCGGCAGCGGGGGGCTGACGCGCATCGACAACCGCGCGGTCACGACGTTCGTGAGCGCGGACGAAGGCGAGCCGCTGGGGGCGGTCACCTCGATTGTCGAGGACGCCGACGGCATCGCGTGGGCATCGGCTGCGCGCGGCCTGTTCCGGTTCGCCGACGAGCGATGGACCCGTGCAGGCATCGCCGACGGGCTCCCAGCGAGCGGTTCCATCTACGCGTTCATCGATCGCGATGACGCCATGTGGGTCAGCACGGCGGACGGGCTCTTCCGGCGTCCGCGCGCGTCGGCCGGCCGGTTCGAACGGATCGAAGCCGCCTCCGATCCGCAGCGCACCCTCAGCTTCAGCCAGGCTCCTGACGGTCGTGTGTGGGCGACGGATTCGCTCCTTGGCGTGCGCACGCTCGGCGACGGTCCCGACCTGCGCGGCACCGAGGCGGGACGCGGCTTCAGGCTGCTCCACGATCGTGACGGCAACCTCTGGGTCGCCACGATCGGCCAGGGGCTCTGGCGCGTCAGGTTCTCGCACGACGGCGCCCGCGCGATGATCATCGAGCGGACGACCGTGCTCTCCGGCCTGTCCAGCGACGCGGTCCGGACGGTCTTCGAGGATCGCGACGGCAACATCTGGGCGGGGACGACCGAGGGGGTCGACCGGCTCGTGCCGCACCGCGTGACGCCGTGGACCGGTCTCGGCCTCATCAACACCATCGACGTCGCGAGCGACGGCCAGGTCTGGGCCGGGACCGCCGACGATCTCATCCAGTTCGTCAGAGACGGCGACGGCTGGCAGCCGCGCGACTTGCACCTGCCGATCCGCGGCGCGACCGCCATCCGCGGCGCCTCGACCGGCGGCCTCTGGGTGACGACGGCGACCGCCTTGTACCGAATCCACGGCTCGTCGGTCGTGCCGCTTCCCGTTCCGAGAGCTCCGGAGGGCTTCTCGATCGAGGCGCTCGCGACCGACACGGCCGGCGAAGCGTGGCTCGTCACGAGCGGCGGCGACGTCTACAAGACCGACAAGGGACAGCTGCACTCCGCCGGTCACATTCCCGAGCTGCGTGGCGTCCGCACCAACGCCGCGCTCGTGGACGGCCACGGCAACCTGTGGGTGGCGTACCGCGGCAATCGCATCGGCGTCCGCATGAACGGCGAGGGCGAGTTCCGCACCTTCGGCAACGAAGGGCTCGGCAACGGACCGCACTACGACATCTACGAAGACACGCGTGGCGCGATCTGGATCTGCGGCGCCGACGGTCTCAGCCGGTTCACCGGCGACCGCTTCGACTTCACGGGGCGCGCCAGCGGGCTGCCGGCAGCGGTCTACTCCATCGCACAGGACGTTCGCGGCGATCTCTGGCTGGCAACGGCGAGCGGCATCGTCCGACTCGCGCCGGAGGAATTCGATCGCGCCATCACCACGCCGCAATACGTGATGCGCTTCCGCATCTACGACACGTCGGACGGGCTGGCCGGGTACCCGGTGACGCTCGGCGATCGCAACGCCGTGCGCGCCGGCGACGGCACGCTCTGGTTCGTCACCAGCCGCGGGATCTCGGTCGCCGACCCGCGCCGCCTCAACGCGCAGCGCCTGACGCCGCTCGTCGCGATCGACGAGACGCGCGCCGACGACGTGCGCCTGGCCGGAAACGTCCTGCCGCCGGGGACGTCGAAGCTCGAGATCGAGTACACCGCGCCGGAGCTCACCTCGCCCCTCAAGACCCGGTTCCGATACCGCCTCGAAGGGTTCGACGGCGACTGGACCGACGCCGGCACACGCCGTCAGGCGCTCTACACGAACCTGCCGCCGCGCGACTACACCTTCCGCGTCTCGGTCAGCCAGGACGACGGGCGCTGGTCGGAAGCCGAGGCGACCTGGGCCTTCACGCTGCGGCCGCGGTTCTACCAGACATGGTGGTTCGGCGGCGTCGTGGCGCTGACGCTCGCCGGCGTCACCTGGGGGGCGTGGCAGATCCGCATACGCCAGCTTCGCCGTCAGTTCGCGCTGGTGCTCAGCGAGCGCGTGCGTCTGAGCCGCGAGCTGCACGACACGCTGCTCCAGAGCCTGGTCGGCGTCGCGCTGGAGTTCGACGCCGTCTCCAAGGCGCTCGAGAGCTCGCCGACGACCGCGCGCGAGCGCGTGATCAAGATCCGCGAGCAGGTGGAGGAGTACATCCGCGAGGCGCGGCGCTCCATCTGGAGTCTCCGCTCGCCGGCGCTCGAGACCGGCGACATCATCGACGCGCTGCGCGACAGCGCGGCACGCGCCCTCGCCGGCCACGACATCGCGTTCACCTTCGAGGAGCACGGCGAACGGCGCCGCCTCTCGTCGAACGTCGAGCACCAGCTCCTGCGCATCGGACAGGAAGCGATGCTGAACGCGGTGCGCCACTCGGGCGCCACGGCGATTGCCATGCGGCTGCGGTTCGCTCCCGGCACCGTCTCGTTGACCGTCTCGGACAACGGCCAGGGCTTCGACGCGGCACGTGTCGCCGAGGGCACCACCGATCACTACGGCCTGACGACGATGCGCGAGCGCGCGCAGCAGGCGGGCGGCCGCCTGACCATCACGTCGACGCCGCCGCGCGGCACGACGGTCGAAGCGGTGGTGCCGACGAGATCCGAATCGGACGAGCCCGAGGTCCTGGACTGATGCCCACTCCCCCCATCCGCGTGCTCTGCGTCGAGGACCACCGCATCGTCCGCGAGGGCCTGGCGCTCATCATCAACCAGGAGCCCGACATGACGATCGTCGGCTCCTGCGCGACGGTGGACGAAGCCATCGAGCTGCACCGGACGCTCCGCCCCGACATCACGCTCATGGATCTGCGGCTCGGCGGCGCCAGCGGCGTCGACGCGATCAAGGCGATCCGGAAGGCGGACCCGAACGCGCGGATCATCGTCCTGACGATGTACGAAGGCGACGAGGACATCTTCCGCGCGCACCAGGCGGGGGCGACCACCTATCTGCTGAAGGACACGCTGTCGGCCGATCTCGTGCGCGTGGTGCGTCAGGTGCACGCGGGCGAACGCCCGGTCGTCCCGGAGGTGCAGGCGCGGCTGGCCGAGCGGGCGACGATGCCGACGCTGACGTCGCGCGAGATCGAGGTGCTGCAGCTCATCTCGCAGGGGCTGCGCAACAAGGAGGTCGGCGCGATGCTCGGCATCACCGAGGGCACCGTCCAGATTCACGTGAAGAACATCTTCGCGAAGCTTGGCGTCAACGACCGCACCGGCGCCGTGCAGGTGGCCGTGCGGCGCGGCCTGATCCACATGCGCTGACGCGGCGCACCGGTCAGCGTGCGTCGTACGGAATGCCGACGTAGCTGGCGACGACGTCGGTCCGCAGGACGACCAGCGTTCCGTTCAGGGCCAGCGTCATCCTGCCCTGCGCGTCGCGCGCCTGCTGCAGCGGAACCTGCCAGCGGATGTGCCAGTCGTGCACCTGGAACCAGACGTCCATGCCGGCCTCGATGAAGTCGGGCAGCTTGCCGTTGGCGCGCAGGAACTGCTTCTGGGCGTCGCGGACCGCGGCGATCTCGGCGAACGCGCGCTGGTCGCGCAGGTCGCGGCGCAGGCTCTCGACGACGTCGCCCAACCGATCGATTGCCCGCTCCGATGACGGCGACTGCGCGGCGCCCGCGTCCGCGTCCGCGTCCGCGTCCGCGTCCGCCGGCGCGCCGAAGCCGCCGAGGACGGTGCCAAGTGCGCCCGACACGAACAGATCACGACGTCGCATGCCGGTTCCCTCCTCCGCGCACACTGTACCCCAGTGACGCGACCGGCGCGCCGCTATAATCGCCGACAGGTGGGACCTCTCAGATACCCGTCGTCCCGCGCGGACTCGGAACGCACCATCGCGCTGGCGCGTGTCGGCCTCGCCGCGACCGCGCTCTTCGCGCTCTGGCTGGATCCGGTCCGGCCGCCGTACAACGCGACGCTGACGCACGCGATCTACGGCATCTACTTCGCCTACGCCGCGATCGTCGGCGCCTGGGCGATCCGCCACGACGCGGGCGACGAGATGCCGATCGTCACCCACGGCACCGACATCATCGCCTTCTCGTTCTTCCAGTACTTCACGCTGGCGCCGGCGAGCCCGTTCTTCGTCTACTTCGTCTTCTCGATGTTCTGCGGCGCCATCCGCTGGGGGTGGCGCGGCACGCTCGTGACGGCGGTGGTCATCGCCCTGTTCCACATCTCGCTGGCGATCTTCGTCGGGCCGCCGCCGGTCGGCGCCGGCGTCGGGATGAACCGCTTCGTCATCTGGCTCACCTACCTGACCGTCGCCGCCGGCATGCTGGTCTATCTCGGCATGTACGAGTCGCGTCTCCGGACCGAGATCGAGAAGCTCGCGCGCTGGCCGAACCCGATTGCCGCCGACACCGATACGACGATCGCGCGCATCCTCGAGTACGGCGCCACGCTGATGCAGGCCGGGTGCGTGCTCGTCGTGTGGGAGACCAACGACGAGCCGGCGCTCCACGAGGCCCTCTGGCGATCGGGCAGGCTGTCGGTCCGGAGGCATCCGCCCGGCGCCCTGCCGCTCCTCACGCAGCCGGCGCTGGCGCGGGCGACCTTCATCTGTCTCGGGCCGGTGCGGCAGGCGCGCAGCATCCGCGTGGCGGACGCCAGCGGGCGGCTCCTGCGCCGCCGCGGCGTGCCGCTCCACCCCGAGATCCTCGAGCGGCTCGACGGCACGACGGCGCTGGCGACGGCCGCCATCGAGACCGACGCGATCGCCGGCCGGGTGTTCTTCGCCGATCTCGGTCCGCCGACCGAGGCGGTGCCGCTGACCGAGGTCGTGGCGCGCGAGATCGGATCGTCGCTCGGCCAGATGCACGCCGCGAAGCAGCGCGAGGAGATCGCCGCGCGCGAAGAGCGCATCCGGGTCGCGCGCGACCTCCACGACGGCGTCCTCCAGGGGCTCACCGGCGTCCGGCTCGAGCTGCGGGCGATGGCCACCTCGGCGCCCGCGCAGAGCGACATCGTCCGCGACCAGCTGGTGTCGCTCGAGCGGGCCCTGGCCATGGAGCAGCGCGAGCTGCGGCTGTTCATCGCCGGGCTCGAACCGGGATCGGATCAGCGCATCGCGGGCGGCTCCTCGCTGGCGCTGCGCCTGGCGTCGGTGCGCGAGCGTCTCGCGCTCGAGTGGAAAACGCCGGTCACGCTGCGCGTCGCCCCCGACATGCCTCCGGTGCCCGAGCCGCTCGAACAGGCGGTGCCCCTGATGATCCACGAGGCCGCCGTCAACGCGCTGAAGCACGCCCAGCCGTCGCGGGTGGCAGTGGACGTCGAGCCGGTCGACGGCCGCCTTCGCATCGCCGTCACCGACGACGGGCACGGGTTCCCGTTCAAGGGGCACTACGATCACGCGGCGCTCACGGCAACCGACGTCGGCCCCCGCAGCCTGGTCGACCGGGTGGCGGCCCTGGGCGGCCGTCTCTCAATTGACTCGTCAGAACGCGGATCTCGTGTTGAAATGGTCCTGACACTGTAGGAGCTCACGTGCCGATCCGCATTGCCATCGTCGACGACCACGCCCTGGTGCTGCACGGCCTCAAGCGGCTGTTCGACGGCGAGCCCGAGTTCGCCGTCGTCGAGACCTGTTCGACCGGGCGCGATGCCATCGCGGTCGCCCGATCGGGCATGGTCGACGTGCTGCTGCTCGACGTGAAGATGCCGGGCATCGGCGGCATCGACGTCCTGCGCGCCCTGGCCGCCGATCCGCCGCTGCGCTGCGCGACCATCCTGCTGACGGCGGCGATCTCGGACGCCGACGCCGTCGAGGGGCTGCGCCTCGGCGCGCGAGGGATCCTGCTGAAGGAGTCGTCGCCCGACACGCTGCTCGACTGCGTCCGCCGCGTCTCGCGGGGCGAAGCGTGGGTGGACAGCGAGACGATCTCGCGCGCCTTCGATCGCATGACGCGCGCCGCCGCAGGCGGCGGCGATCCGGCGCGGACACTCACCGCGCGCGAGCTGGACATCGTGCGGATGATCGCGCAGGGTCTGCGCAACAAGGCGATCGCCGAGCGGCTGTCGATTACGGAGGGGACGGTCAAGATCCACCTCCACAACATCTACGAGAAGCTGGAGCTCGACGGACGTCTCGAGCTGGTGCTGCACGCCCAGAGAGAGGGATTGGTTTAAGCGGCGCGGGCCGGGTCTGAAGACCCGCCCCCTACGTACGATTGGCGCCCTCGACCCGAGAGCCGTACGTAGAGCCGGGTCTTCAGACCCGGCCGTGTTGGCCCGCCATGTCTTCAGACCCGGCCGCGATCGTTATGATCGTCTGATGCAGCTGCGCGATCCGCACCTCTTCCGTACCCTGTGCTTCATCGACGGCGAGTGGACCGCCGCCGATTCGGGCGCCACGATCGACGTCGACAACCCTGCCACCGGCGACATCCTGGGCCGCGTGCCGAACGCCGGACGCGACGAAACGCGCCGCGCGATCGCCGCCGCCGCGGCGGCGTTTCAGCCGTGGCGCGCGCAGACCGGAAAGGAACGCGCCGCGATCCTGCGCCGCTGGTTCGAGCTGATCGTGCGGCACCAGGAAGACCTGGCGGCGCTGATGACGGCCGAACAGGGGAAGCCGCTCGCCGAATCGCGCGCGGAGGTGACCTACGGCGCCGCGTTCATCGACTGGTTCAGCGAGGAGGCCAAGCGGGCGTACGGCGACGTCATCCCGTCCCACGCGCGCGACAAGCGCCTCGTGGTCCTGAAGGAGCCGATCGGCGTCGTCGGCTGCATCACGCCGTGGAACTTCCCGGTCGCGATGATCACGCGCAAGGTCGGTCCGGCGCTCGCGGCCGGCTGCACCGTCGTCGTGAAGCCGGCGTCGCAGACGCCGTTCTGCGCGCTGGCGCTGGCCGAGCTCGCGGTCCGCGCCGGCGTTCCCCGCGGCGTGCTGAACGTCGTCACCGGATCGGCGCGCGACATCGGCGCCGAGCTGACGTCGAATCCGACCGTCCGGAAGATCTCGTTCACCGGGTCGACCGCGGTCGGCAAGGTCCTGATGGCGCAGTCGGCCTCGACGATCAAGAAGATCTCGCTCGAGCTCGGCGGCAACGCCCCGTTCATCGTCTTCGACGATGCCGACCTCGACGCCGCCGTCGACGGCGCCATCGCCTCCAAGTACCGCAACGCCGGGCAGACCTGCGTCTGCGCCAACCGGCTGCTGGTGCAGGCGCCGGTCTACGACGCGTTTGCCGAGAAGCTGGCCGCGGCGGTCGGACGGCTGAAGGTCGGTCCGGGGACGGAACCTGGCGTCACGCAGGGACCGCTCATCGACGATGCGGCGGTGGCGAAAGTGGAGGCGCACATCGCCGACGCGGTGGCCAAGGGCGCGGCTGTCGTGCGCGGCGGGCGACGGGCGCCGCAGGGCGGGCGTTTCTTCGAGCCGACGGTGCTGACGGGAGCGACCGAATCGATGGCGCTCGCCCGGGAAGAGACCTTCGGCCCGGTCGCGCCGCTCTTCCGCTTCGAGACCGAGGCCGACGCGATCCGTCTCGCGAACGCGACGGAGTACGGTCTGGCGGCCTACTTCTACGGACGCGACATCGCGCGCGTCTGGCGCGTCGCGGAAGCGCTCGAGTACGGGATGGTGGGCGTCAACACCGGCGCGATCTCGACCGAGGTGGCGCCGTTCGGCGGCGTCAAGGAGTCGGGCATCGGACGGGAGGGATCCAGGTACGGGATGGACGAGTATCTCGTCGTCAAATACCTGTGCCTCGGCGGCTTGTGACGATTTACCGGGGCGCCGTCTTGGCGGTAGACTGGACCACTTCCACCATCCCCGGCATCGCTTGAGATAGGATTACCCCGCCGTGCACGCTGACCTCCAGGACGCCGTCGACTTTCACAAGGCCATTCTCGAAGAAGGGCGCAAGGCGCTCGTCGGGTACGACACCGCGAAAGCGCTCGCCAACGTCGTCCTGATGTCGGAGATCCCGACCACGTACGACAAGCGGGAACAGCGGCAGGTCAACGCCGGAAACCTGCTGCTGCGCGGCGTGCCGGGGGTCGGCAAGACCTTCTTCGGGGTCATCCTCGCCGCCATCAGCAACGCGAAGTTCGCCCGGCTCCAGGGGCGCGCCGACCTGCAGCCGACCGAGGTCGTCGGCTTCCAGATGATCAACCCGGCCACCGGCGCGCTGGTGACCGAGTTCGGCCCGATGGCGTCGGCGGAGGTGATCCTGCTCGACGAGATCAACCGCATCCCGCTCAAGTCGCAGAGCGCGTTTCTCGAAGGGCTGCAGGACCGGACGATCACCGTCGGCAAGGAGACCTACGAGCTGCCGGCGTTCAGCTTCGCGATCGCGACGATGAACCCGGTCGAGCTCGGACAGGGTACCTTCCCGCTCTCGGAAGCGGCGACCGATCGGTTCGCGATCATGATCAACATCGGCTATCTCCCGCCCGAAGAGGAAGAGAAGCTGGTGAACTTCGATTTCAAACGGGTGCGCCTCGGCAGCCTGATGGCGAAGGAGCGGATCATCGACCTGCGCGCGCGCATCAACGAGCAGGTCTTCCTGCACGATCGGCTCGGCAAGTACATCCAGCGGCTGGTGGCCGCGACGCGCCCTTACAACCCGGACACCGACTGGCACGTGCGCTCCCCGTCCGAGCTCGTCGAGCGGGGCGTCGATCTCGGAGCCTCCCCGCGCGCGATCATCTGCTGGGGGCGGCTCGCCAAGGTCTGGGCGCTGCTCATCCGCGAACGGACCGAGGTGCTGCCGGAGGACATCCAGGAGCTGGCGCCCTACGTCCTCGGCCACCGGATCTGGCTCGGTCCGCACGCCGCGAGCCACGGGCTGACGAGCGAGGCGGTCGTCGAAGACATCATCGCGCGGGTCCCCGTTCCATGAGAACGCGCGATCAGGAGGAGCTGGCCCCGCTCGTCAACCTTGCCGACATCACCGAGATCGAGCTCGTCATCCTCAAGCGGATGCGCGAGATGACGCTCGGCGATCACCGCTCGCGCGCGCAGGGCTCCGGCTTCGACTTCCAGGGGCTGCGCGAGTGGCAGGCAGGCGACAAGTTCTCCTACATCGACTGGGCGCAGTCGTCGCTCAACAACTTCTCGCCGCTCGTCATCCGCGAGTTCGAGCAGCCGAGCACCGCCACCGTCATGCCGGTCGCCGACTTCTCCTCGTCGACGCGCTGCGGCGTGGGAGGGGTGCCGATCGCGGCGGCGATCGCGCGCGCGATCGCCACGATCGGCATGTCGGCCGTCTTCTTCCAGGATCCGTTCGGCCTCGTCACCTTCGATCGCGGCTTCGAGCATCTCGCGGCGCTGCGCCCGCGGCTCGGCAAGGGGCACGTCGTCCACTGCGTCGACGCTTACCAGTTCGAGCGCGGCCTGCAGCACCTGCGGCGCAGCGGATCGATCAGCACGTCGCTCGGCGGCTTCGTCCGCCGGCACGCCATGCTGCCGGTCATCTCGGACTTCCTCTTCGACGATGCCGAGGAGGTGATCGCGGAGCTGTCGCTGCTGTCGGTGACGCACGACGTCTTCCTGGTGCTGATCGACAGCGCGTTCGCCTTCCACCTGCCGAAGGTCCAGGCCGGGTGGATCGAGATCTCCGACGTCGAGACCGGGCGCACGCGCACCGTCTCGCGGCGGCAGTACAACCAGCTCGCGGCGCGCGCCGGGGAGTGGCAGGACGAGGTCCGCCGCATGGCGAAGGCACGCGACCTCGACGTCGTCGTCCTCGGCCTCGACCAGGCGAAGTCGGATCTCGCGCTGAGCGAATTCGTCGTCGAACGACGACTCCGGAAAACCCATGAGTAAACGGCTGCTTCTCACCGGCATCGTCCTCCTCGGCCTCGCGTCGTGGGCGCACGCGCAGCCGGCGCCGACCCGCGAGGCGGGCGTACGGAACGTCGAGGTCGATCCGATCCGCTGCTGGTGGCGGACGAGCGCCGGCGCGGTGCGGATCGGCGAGCCGTTCGACCTGTCGCTCACCTGCGCGGTGCTCGAGTCCGACGCGGTGTCGGTCGTCGTCGACGAATCGCGTCTGGGGAACGCCGTCGTCCAGCTCTCGCCGTTCGAGGTGATCTCGGGCTCGCACCCGGCGGATCTGCACTCCGGCATCCGCCGCTTCTTCCAGTACGAGTACCGGCTGCGGCTGATCAACCCGGACGCCGCCGGCACCGACGTGCGCATTCCCGACATCGCGCTGCACTACCGCGTGAACAGCAAGGTGGACGGCAACGCGGCGGTGCAGGGGCGCGACCTGCTCTATTACCTGCCGCCGCAGATCATCCGCATCACGTCGCTCGTGCCCGACGGCGCCACCGACATCCGGGACGCGTCGGGCGCGAGCTTCGCGTCCATCGACGCGTTGAGCTTCCGCGCCGGGCTGTTCAACATCGTCGGCATCGCGCTGCTGGCGTTCGGCGCGCTGATGGTGCTGCTCATCCTGGTGCGCATCGCGCGTGGCGCGCGATCGCGGACGCCGGCCGCGCAGCGCGGCCTGTCGACGGGCGCGCTCGTCGGCGTGGCCGCGCGTGAGCTGGCGGCGGTGCGGCAGGAGAAAGCGGGCGGCTGGACCGACGACCTGATCGATCGCGCGCTCGCCGGCACGCGCGTCGCCGCGGCCGCGGCGCTCGGACGCACGATGAGCCAGCGCGTCGTCGAGGGCGACATCGGCGTCGGCGAGGGACGGCTCGTCGCCCGCGGACCGCGCCGCGGCACGCGGCGCATCGTCTCGGCCTCGACGACGGCGCACGACGTGTCGCGCGATCTCGCGCGGATCTCGCCCGCCGACGCGCGGCGGCCGATGCTCGAATCGCTGCGCGACGCGCTGTCGGCGCTCACGGCGGCGCAGTATGGCCGCGACAACGGACGCAGCGAGCCGGCGCTCGACGAGGCGCTCGACGCGGCAATCGCCGCGGCAAAGAGCGTCCGGTCGCAGCACATGTTCCCCCGCTCGCTGCTGCAGCGCCGCGGCGCCGCGCAGGCGACGGCGGAGAGCCGGGCGTAGGATGTCGTTCAGCGAGGCGCGTCAATACCTCGCCAACACGATCGCCGCATGGCAGAACGTCCGCCTGACCGATCTCCAGTTCTGGCACGGCGGCGACGGCCGTCTCGTGGTCCTCGGCCTCGTCGCGCTGGCCGCCTTCGTCCTGGTCGCCCGCTCGTTCCTGGCGCGCCAGCCCGGACGTCACCGGCTGCTGGTGCCGGCGCTGCTCGGCACCGTCGGGCCGTCGTATCTCGGGTTCATCCGCCATCTGCCGCTGCTGCTCTTCGCGGCGGGCGTGCCGTTCCTGGCGCTGGCGGTCGCCGATCCGTTCACGTCACTCGTCAGCAGCGAGGTGTCGTACCCGGGGCGCCGCATCGCGGTGATGATCGACGCCTCGACGAGCATGCGCACGCCGTTCAAGGCGGCGCACCTCAATCAGCGGGCGGAGACCGACGCCACCTTCTTCACGACGGTCGCCGCCGCGGAGCGGTTCGTGCGGCTGCGCATGGGGCAGCACTACCGCGACCTGATGGCGCTCATCGAGTTCGGCAACGAGGCCTACGTCGTCACGCCGTTCACGAACGACTACGACAACATCCTGCTCAGCATCTCGCTCATCGGCGATCCGGTCGAGTACTCGCTCTTCCCCGATCAGGGGACGATCATCGCGCAGGCGATCGAGCAGGGGGTCGGGCTGTTCAAGGCGTTCAACTTCCTCGACGCCGCCGGCAACATCATGGTGCTCTTCTCCGATGGTGAGGACACGCGCGTCCAGGTGGGCGACAAGACGCTCGACGAGATCCTGCAGAACTCGATCGACAACCACATCCCGGTGTACATGGTCAGGACCAATTACGAGCGGGAGCGCGGCAAGGTGATTCCCGACGAGATCTGGATCCCGGCCATCGAGAAGACCGGCGGGCGCTTCTACGCCGCCGACAACGAGGACGCGCTGCTGGCGGCGATCGCCGACATCGACAAGGTGGCGGCCGGCACGATCTCGACACGACAGTACACGAGCCAGACGCCGCGCTTCGCCTTCTTCGCGCTCGGCGCCGCGGCGTGCTTTCTCGCGGCGACGGCGCTCAAGCTGACGCTGCCGCCGTTCCAGAAGGTCCCTTAGGAGAGACCGATGAAAACCGTTGCAGGCCTGGTGCTACTCGCGATCGTCTTCTTTGCCGGCGGCGCGCTCGCGCTGCAGGAGTCGCGGCACGCGCGGCGGCTGGCCGAGGCGCACGAGCGTCTTGCGACCTTGAACTACACCGACGAGGGGGACCTCGCGAGCGACGCGACGCTGCTCGACCGCCTGCCGCCGCCAATCGGCGTCGGCGCCGGCGCCGAGACGCGGCACACGGCGACGGTCGACTACTGGCTCGCGCGCTACACGTCGCTCACCGAGATGACGAATCCCGTTTCAGGTGCGCCTCCGTCGGATCCGCAGCTGCTCCTGCTCGCGGCGAACGCCGCGTTCCGCACCAGCGCGCCGCAGTCGGACGATCGCAAGGCGGCGGTGCAGCGGCTCGACGCGGTGGTGCAGGCCTACGCCGACGTGCTGCGGCGCGATCCGTCGCTCACCGACGCCGCCTACAACTACGAGTACGTCGTCAAGCTGCGGGATCGGGTTGCGAAGGGACCGGCGCGGAACGCGCGCGACGCGAAGAAGGCGCCGCCGGCGCCGGAGGACGTGAGCGTCGATCTGCCGGCCGGTCCGACGATCCACGGCCGTCCCGGCGGGCCGCCTGAGGGCGAGTCGATGGGCGACTTCAAGACGGTCACGCCGATGCGCTACGACGAGCGCGAGGAACAGATGGATCCGGGCCGAGGCCAGAAGATCCAGCGCAAGGGGTAAGGGCAAAGGTCGGTGCCGGTCCGGATCGATTTCAGGCAGATCACCTTCGCGCAGCCGGAGCTGCTCTGGCTGCTGGCGCTTCCCGCGCTGCTGTTCGTGCTCTGGTGCTGGCGCGTCGCGCGCCGCCGTGCGCTCGCGCGCGAGCTGCGGCGGACGCGGATGGTGCCGGTGCGGGAGCGCTTCGCGCCGCTCGGCGATCTGCCGTTCTGGCTGTGCCTGATGCTCTCGTCGGCGGTGCTGATCGTCGCGCTCGCGCGGCCGCACGGGCCGGCCACCGCGGTGCGATCGGGCGGTGTCGACCTCGTGATCCTGCAGGACGGCTCGGCGTCGATGTACGTCAAGGACGTCGCCGGCGACCGCTGGAAGCGCTCGATCCAGTTCCTGCGGATCCTGGGCGATTCCCTCAGCTGGAACAACGATCGGATCGCGCTCGCCCTGTTCGCGCACATCGCCGCACCGCAGATCCGGCTGACGAAGGACCCGAACACCTTCTTCTTCTTCATCGATCACCTCGACGCCGCGTCGCCGTTCCGCATCGAGGACGAGACGACCTGGGACACCAACAGCGAGCAGGGGATCTACTGGGGGATCCGGCTGATCGAGCGCGACGAGGATCTGCACGGCAAGTCGCCGAACGCGAAGGCGTTCGTGATGGTGACCGACGGCGAAACCTGGAGCGGCGAGGTCGCCAACTCGCTGAAGCGCGCGCAGGACGCCGGCATCCCGCTGTTCGTCGTCGGCGTCGGGACGCTCGGCGGCGGCCGCATGCCGGAGTTCAAGGACGCCGAGGGCAACGTCGTCCGCGATCCGGAGACGCCGACCGTCTCGCGTCTGGATCGGGCGTCGCTGCAGAAGCTGGCGGCGGCCGGAGGCGGGCAGTACTTCGAGCTGGATCGCGACGGCGACCGCCGCATCGCGACGACGATCATCGACACGGCGAAGCGCATGGCGCCGTCGCTCGGCGCGACCGAACAGGCCGAAGAGCTCTACTGGCGCTTCCTCGTCGTCGCGGCGCTGTTCCCGTTCGTCGGCATGCTGTTCCTGCGCGACCGCGCGGAGCTCTGGATTCAGACGATCGGCGTCGGCCTCGCCGCCGTCGTCGTGCTGTTCATTCTCAGGTGACCATGCTCCCCACTCGCACTGCCGCACTGCTCGCGGTTGCCGTCGGCGTCGGCCTCGAGGTCTGGGTGTCGCTCGCCACCGGTCGCCGCGAAGCGTGGGACAGCGGCGTGTACTGGAGCGTCGGCCTGCCGATCGCGATCCTGGTCGCCGGCGCGATCGGCTATCTGAGCCGAGGCCGAGGCTGGCTCGCCGCCGCGCTCATCGCTCCGGGGCAGGTGCTGGCGATGGCGTACCGCAGCGGCAGCAGCCCGACGCTGTGGCCGCTGACGCTCGCGCTCGCCTGTCTCCTCGGGCTGCCGTTCGCGCTCGTCGCGTGGGGCGGCCAGCGGCTGCGGCGGCGACGGACGAGCTGAATAGGGTGCCGGGTGCTCACTAGGGGTGCAGGGTGCTACGTGCAGGGTGCGGGGTGCTCTCTCGGGGTGCAGGGTGCCTGGTGCTGGGTGCAGGGGTGCTCTCGAGGGTGCGGGGTGCTCGCGACGGGGCTGATGCAACGTGCGGTCTTTGTGCCACGTGCAACCTGCTGTTCGAGCGCTTGTGACTTCCGATCCGATCTACCTGTCGTCGCGTTAGAGCCTTCTCGAATCTGTCTGATGTAGCCGCGGACCTTTAGAGCCTGTGAAGGAAAGACGCGCTGACCGCGCTCGCCGCGCACGACGTCCTCGTGTACGCGCCGGTGCCGGCCCGCGCCGGGGTCCGGGATGTGACGGCGCGTTGTACGGGCGACTCCGACGCCGTGGCGGGCGCGGATGGCGACCGATGAGGCGACAGCGATCTATCGCCAGCGCGGCAGCATCGCCGAGCGGGTCAACGCCGACTGGCGGCACGCCCGTGGGCTCACGCATCTCGGGCTGCGCGGCCTCGCCAAGGTGCAGACGTGGGCCCTGTGGTTGCGCTCGCGCACAACATGATGCGGCTGCTCGCCATCGTGCCGCACCGTATGACCTAAGCCGCTCTGCGGCTCGCATCCCCACTGTCCATGCGGCGACGCCCCCCGCGTGCCGCGCCGCAGATCGTCTGCGCCGAGACGATGCCTAGAGCCTACCGCCCAGCGCCAGCCTCGAGCCATTCCTTCACAGGCTCTAAAGGTCCGCCATCCGGGCCGCCCTCAGAGTCGACGGCTGCACGCAACTGAAACGCTCCACGCAGGGGCTGCGTTGTGCGTCATCGAACTTGGTCAGCGAATCAGCTGCACCTTGCACCCAGCACCTGGCACCTGGCACCCCAAGAGCACCCAGCACCCCATACCCGCACCTTGCACCCTGCCCCCCGCACCCTGCACCTTGCACCTTGCACCTTGCACCCTGGATGCTATGGCCTCGCTCTTGCCACCGCCGACGCGATGGGCGCGCGACACTACCACGAACTCGATGCCTGGCGGCTCGCGAATGAGTTGAAGCTGGAGGTGTACGCGTTATTGCGAATTCGCGCGCGGGTGACGATCGCAGATTCAGCGAACAGCTGACATCCGCTGCCGGCTCCGGGCCGGCGAACATCGCCGAAGGCTTTGGCTGCTTCCGGCACCCGGAGTTCGCTCGCTACGTCCGCATCGCCCGTGCGTCGCTCTTCGAAATGCACAACCACGTCGGCGACGGCGCCGACCGCCGGTTCTGGTCCGCCAGCGAAGCCGCCCGTCTGCAGAAACTCGCCGACAGGGCCATCGGCGCAGCCACTCGCCTGCTCGACTACCTCACGTCGACAGATACTCCAGGCGAGTGAGGCGAGCGGCAATCACCAGCACGTGCCCCATCGCACCCTGCACCCTGCACGTTGCACCCCCGGTGAGCACCCAGCACCTTGCACCAAGCACTTTGCACCCTGGTAAGCACCCAGCACCTAGCACCCGGCACCCTTGCCGAGCACCCAGCACCCGGCACCTGGCACCTGGCACCCTCCTACACAAACCTCTTCACATCGATCCCGTACTTCCTGACCTTGTAGTTCAGCACCCGCTCGGTGGCATCGAGCAGGCGCGCCGCCTTGGCGCGGTTGCCGCGCGTCGTCTTCAGCGCGTCCTGGATCAGATCCTTCTCGAACCCGGCGACGGCGTCGGCGAGCGAGACGCGGGTCACGGTGCCGGACGCTTCGGCGGTCTGCAGCGACGGCGGCAGATGGTGGCCGTGGATCACCTGGCCGTCGCACATCAGCACGGCGCGCTCGAGCGTGTTCTCCAGCTCGCGCACGTTGCCGGGCCAGTGATAGCTCATGAGCATGTCGATCGCCGGCGTCGAGATGCGCTTGATGTTCTTGTGGTGTTCGCGCGAGAACTTCTCGAGGAAGTGATCGACCAGCAGCAGCAGGTCGGCCTTCCGCTCGCGCAGCGGCGGCACGAAGATCGCGAAGACGTTCAGCCGGTAGTACAGATCCTCACGGAACGTCCCGGCGGCAATCGCCCGCTCCATGTCCTTGTTGGTCGCGGCGAGCAGGCGGACGTTGACCTTGATCGTCTCGGTGCTGCCGAGCCGCTCGAACTCGCGCTCCTGCAGGACGCGCAGCAGCTTCACCTGTGTCGAGAGATTGATGTCGCCGATCTCGTCGAGGAAGAGCGTCCCCCCTTCGGCCAGCTCGAAGCGCCCTTTCTTGCGCTGCTCCGCGCCGGTGAACGCCCCCTTCTCGTACCCGAACAGCTCCGACTCGATCAGGCTGTCGGGCAGCGCCGCGCAGCTCACCTTGACGAACGGCTTGTTGGCGCGCGGCGAGTTGTAGTGGATGGCGTGCGCGATGAGCTCCTTGCCGGTGCCCGACTCGCCGCGGATGAGAACGGTGGTGTTGGTCGCGGCCACCTGCGCCATCTGCTCGTACATCTGGCGCACGGGACCGCTCGTCCCGATGATGCTCGAGAAGTCGTACCGCTCGCGCAGCTCCTGGCGGAGGTGCTGGTTCTCGTCCACCAGCCGCTTGCGGTCCTCTTCGATCAGCCGCTGGATCTTCAGCGCCTGCGCGACGCTCGACGCGACGATCCCGAGGAACTTGACGTAGCGCTCGTAGTCGCGATCGGGGTTGAACTTCAGATCGACGCCAATCGCGCCGACCGCGCGCCGGTTCAGCAGAATCGGCACGCAGATGAAGCTCAACTCCTCCTTCGGCAGCTCGGTGCGCTTCGCCGCGCGGTTGAGGAACTCCGGCTCCTTGCTCACGCGCGGAACGACGATCGGCCGGCTGCTCTCGACGACCTTCCCGACGATCCCTTCGCCCACGCGGTACCGGACGCCGTGCGACGACGCGTCGAGGCCATCGGAGGCCTCGACGTGCAGTTCGCGGTGGTCGTGCTGGAAGACGATGAGGCTGCGGACGATCCCGTGGTGCTTGGCGAGGATCTCGAGCACCCGGTGCAGGGCCGACCGGAGGTTCAGCGTGCCCGACAGCGCGTGGCTGATCTCGAGCAGCGTGGACAGCCGCCGCGATTCACGCGCCTGAACCGCGGCCGGATCCTGCGCCGCCGCACGGGCTTTAGGCATTCGCCGTGACGGTGGCGCTGTTGACCTCTTCGTCGGTGATGGTGACCGGACGGAGGAACGGCATCATCGCCCGAAGCTCCGCGCCGACCTTCTCGATCGGATGCGAACGCTCCGCCTTCCGCGTCGCCTCGAACCACTTGCGGCCGGTCCTGTTCTCCTCGATCCAGGCGGCGGCGAACTTCCCGCTGCGGATGTCGTCGAGGATCTTCTTCATCTCGGCCTTCGTGTCGGCCGTGATGACGCGCGGGCCGGCCGTGTAGTCGCCGTCCTCGGCGGTGTCGCTGACCGAGTAGCGCATGTAGTTCAGGCCGCCCTGATACATCAGGTCGACGATCAGCTTCAGCTCGTGCATGCACTCGAAGTAGGCCACCTCGGGCTGATAGCCGGCCTCCACGAGCGTCTCGAAGCCGGCCTTCACCAGCGCGCTGACGCCGCCGCAGAGGACCGCCTGCTCGCCGAAGAGATCGGTCTCGGTCTCCTCCGCGAAGGTCGTCTCGATGACGCCGGCGCGGGTGACGCCGATCGCCTTCGCGTACGACAGCGTGAGCGCGCGGGCGCCGCCGGTCGCGTCCTGGTGCACCGCGAACAGCGCGGGGGTGCCGGCGCCCTCGACGTACAGCTCGCGGACGCGGTGGCCGGGCGACTTCGGAGCGACCATCGACACGTCGATATCGGGCCGCGCCTTGATCGTGCCGAAGCGGATGTTGAACCCGTGCGCGAACATCAGCATCTTGCCGGGCGCCAGGTTCGGCTCGATGTCGTCGGCATAGAGCTTCGCCGCCGTCGTGTCGGGCACGAGCATCATGATCACGTCGGCCCACTTCGCCACGTCGGCCGGCGTTCCGACGTCGAGCCCCGCCGCCTGCGCCTTCGCCCGCGACCGGCTCGCCGCCGGCAGCCCGACCCGGACGCTCACGCCGCTGTCCTTGAGATTGAGGGAGTGGGCGTGGCCCTGCGATCCGTAACCGATCACCGCGACCTTCTTGGCCTGGATCAGGCTCAGGTCCGCGTCCGCGTCGTAATACATCTTTGCCATCGACTTATGCTCTCCGAACAAAATTGTAGCGTGCGTGGTTGGAACGAGTTTACCGCGTCCGCCATCCGGACGCGGCGTCTCGTGTCCTCCGTGATGCCGAGCGTGCCGCGCGCGTCAGACCGACAGCGCGCCGCCGCTCTCCTTCTGCCTCGTGGGACCGTCGCCGATGCCGCGCGACGGCGCGACCGCGCCGGCGGCCGCCTGCGTCGTCGTGCCGCGGGCCATCTCGACGCGCCCGGTGCGCACCATCTCGACGACGCCGTACGGGCGGAGGACCTCGAGCAGGCTGTCGATCTTATCCTCCGTGCCGGTCGTCTCGATGACGAGCGACTCGGGGCTGACGTCGACGATGCGCGCGCGGTACACGTCGACGAGCTGCATCACCTGCGTCCGCGCGTCGCCGGTCGCCGCCACCTTGATCATCGCCAGGTCGCGCGCGATCGTCGGCACGCGCGTGATGTTGTCGACGCGGCGCACCGGCAGCAGCTTGTACAGGTTCGCTTCGACGAGCCGCGCGCCCCGCTCGTCGGTGTCGACGACGATCGTCATGCGCGAGAGCCCGTCGAGCTCGGTGTGGCCGACCGTCAGCGATTCGATGTTGAACGCCCGGCGGCGGAAGAGCGAGGCGACGCGGTTCAGCACGCCCGGCTTGTTGTCTACGTACACGGCAAATGTCTGCATAGTTCGCTCTCTGTCTCGAACACTCTCTTCACGGAGGCACGAAGGCCACGAAGGAACACGAGACCTTCCTTTGAGATCTCGCGCGCTTCGTGCCTGCTGCGTGCCTTCGTGATGAAAACCTTGCGATACCCCGCCTAATCGGCTGACGTTTCGACGATCGGCGACGGCCGCCGGATCATCTTGTGCAGATCCGCGCCGGCCGGCACCATCGGGAACACCGAGTCCTCCTGCTCCACGCGGAAGTCGATGAGCGCGCCGCGCTGCCGCCGCGCCGTTTCCACCGTCGGCTCGACGTCCGGACGCGCGGTGACCGTCGCGCCCCACACCCCGTAGGCCTGCGCGAGCTTCTCGAACTCGGGCCCCGAGATCGGCGTCGCCGCGTACCGCCGCTGGTAGAAGAACTCCTGCCACTGGCGGACCATGCCGAGATACCCGTTGTTGATGACGCAGATCTTCACGTCGAGCTCCTCCTGCACCATCGTCGCGAGCTCGCAGAGGGTCATCTGGAAGCCGCCGTCGCCGACCACCACCCAGACCTCGGCGTCCGGCTTGCCGACCTTCGCGCCGATTGCCGCCGGCAGCGCGAACCCCATCGTGCCGAGACCGCCCGAGGTGATGAGCGAGCGCGGCGTCTCGTGATGGTAGTACTGCGCCTCCCACATCTGGTGCTGGCCGACGTCGGTCACGACGATCGCGTTGCCGCTGGTGATGCGCCAGATGTCGTTGATGACATGCGCGGCGTACAGGTGGCCGTCGTCGGGCAGGTTCTTGATGTCGCGCACCGCCGACTCGCCTTTCATGTCCGAGATGTGCGCGAGCCAGGCCGACCGGTCGACCTCCTGCACCTGCGGCAGCCAGCCGCTCACCACCGTGCCGACGTCGCCGGAGACGGCCGCGTCGACGCGGACGTTCTTGTTGAACTCCGCCGGATCGATGTCGACGTGGATCTTCTTGGCGTGCGGCGCGTAGGTCTTCAAGTTGCCGGTGACACGATCGTCGAACCGCATGCCGAGCGCGATGAGCAGGTCCGACTCCTGGATCGCATGGTTCACCCACGCCTCGCCGTGCATCCCCATCATGCCCAGGTTCAGCGGATGCGACGCCGGCACGCCGCCGATGCCGAGCAGCGTCATCGCCACCGGGATCTGCGCCTTCTCGGCGAACGCCTTCACGGCCGCTTCCCCGCCGCCGAGGATGATGCCGTGGCCGGCGAGGATGACCGGCCGCTGCGCCGCGTTGATGAGCGCGATCGGATCGACGCCGAACGAGTGCCCCTCGCGCTGCAGGCTCTCGAGATCGGGTGCCGCGTCGTCCCAGTCGAACTCGCAGACGCCGAGCTGCGCGTCCTTCGTGATGTCGATCAGGACCGGCCCGGGGCGGCCGCTCTTCGCGACCGCAAACGCTTCGCGTACCGCGGGCGCGATCTCGCTGGCGTGCGCCACGAGGTAGTTGTGCTTGGTGACCGGCAGCGTGATGCCGGTGATGTCGGTCTCCTGGAAGGCGTCAGACCCGATGAGGCCGCTGCCGACCTGGCCGGTGATGCAGACGATCGGCGACGAATCCATCATGGCGGTGGCGATGCCGGTGACCATGTTGGTCGCCCCGGGACCCGACGTCGCGACCGCGACGCCGACCTTGCCGGTCGCGCGCGCGTAGCCGTCGGCCATGTGCGTCGCTCCCTGCTCGTGCCGGACGAGGATGTGACGGATCGGATAGTCCAGCATCGCGTCGTAGGCCGGCAGGATCGCGCCGCCCGGGTAGCCGAACACGACTTCGACACCTTCCCGCACGAGGCATTCCCACAGAATCTGTGCACCAGTCAGCGTTTTTTTGCTCATATGCGTTGTCCTAACAGTGCTGCCACGGAGGTCACGGAGTAGAAAGCCATCGAGGCCACGGCTTCAACCTCACCTGTCTATCGAGAAAGAGCGCACAGTGACCTCCGTTGTTCTCTGTGCCCTCTGCGGTAGAGCGCGTTCGTCACGTTCGCTCGACGACCTGAGGTTTCGAGCTCGGATACGACCCGAGGACGCGCACCATCGGCGCGAACTCGGCGAGGTGCGCGAGCGCTCGCGCGCAGGCGTCATCGTCCTGCGCGGCGGCGAGGTCGACGTAGAAGAGGTACTCCCACTTGCGGCCCGGTATCGGCCGCGACTCGAGCTTCGTCAGATCGATCCCGCGCAGCGCGATGGCGGCGAGCGCCTTGAACAGCGCTCCCGGCTCGTTGGCCAGCGTGAAGACGATCGACGTCTTGTCCGGTGGCGCCGGCGACAACGGCGTCCGCCCGATCACGAGGAACCGCGTGGTGTTGTTGTCGTAGTCCTGGATGGACGACCGGATCGGCACGAGGCCGAACACCTCGCCCGCGCGCGACGAGGCGATGGCGGCGGCGTCGCCCAGCTTCTCGTCGGCGATCATCTTGGCGCTGCCGGCGGTGTCGTAGGTCGCGGTGATCTCGACGCCCGACAGCGTCCGCAGGAACCGATCGCACTGCGCGAGCGCCTGCGGGTGCGAGTAGATCCGCCGCACGTCCTCGAGCGTGCGTCCCGGGAGCGCCAGCAGCTGATGGACCACCGGCACCTCGACCTCGCCGACAATCGGCAGTTCGTGTTCGAGGAGCAGGTCGAAGTTGCGATGGATGCTCCCCCCGATCGAGTTCTCGATCGGCAGCACGCCGTAGTCGGCCGTGCCGGCGTCGACCGCCGCGAACACATCCTCGAAGCTCTTGCACGGCAGCATGTCGGCCGAGACATTCACCTGCCTCGACGCCGCTTCGCTGAACGCGCCCGGCTCGCCCTGATACGCAATCTTCATCGCAGTCGCACGTTGCACATAATTGCCTGCCCCAGCAGCGTTGCCCCCGGCAAACCCTGCCACGCCAGCCCCCGACGACATTCACCGCGAGCGGCCGACGAGGGAACAAAACAAAAAAGGCCATCAATCCGGTTCGGATGATGGCCTCGAGGTCGCAAAAGCTGCGCTGCCATCATCCGGCTGGCCGGACGACCGTAACGACGACGTCGACGAAGCCGACGACGACGGGGCGGAGCGCCACGACCAGATTCGGAATCAACAGCATGTGGAGGAATTACACCGGTTTACGCGAATCGAGTCAAATTGAAACAATTTACCAGAACATAACGTTTGCAAATGGTATTCGCAATTACATAACTCGCTCGAATAACAGGGCGCCACCCCTCCCGCCCTTCCCGACCTTCCCGACCCTCCCGCCCTTCCCGACCCTCCCGACCCTCCGACCGCCATCCGACGGGTCTGAAGACCCGTCGCTACGTACGACGTCTTCCCACCCGCCCCCACCTGCCCCACCCGCCTTACCCGTCTTACCCGCCTCACCTGCCCTACCTCATCGCCCCCTCCCACTGCTGCTCCATCCGCTGCATGACCTCTCCGGCATCCTGCGCCAGCAGGTACCGTTCGGTCACCAGGCGATCGACGACCTGCTTCGCCGCCGACAGGTATGCCTCTCGCGACGCGTAGCGCTCGGCGATCGGTTTGCGCGGATCGTGCGCCGCGGCAGCGTCCGCCGTCGCCTTCGGAAACTGAATGCGCGAGCCGAGCAGCGACACGAGCAGCTTCGGACCGCCGATCGATGGGTTCCGGAAGTTCCAGCCGGTGTAGGTGGCCAGCGGCACCAGCAGCTCCGAGGTGCGGACGCCGGCGCGCTCGTTGCCGTCGGCGTCCACCTGGGGGACGAGAAACGGGATCAGCTGGCCGTTGCGCCGGTTCGGCTCGACGATCGCCGGCGACTGCACGCCAGGAATGGCGGGAAACGCCAGATGGCTCACCGGCGTCAGCGTGCCGTCTGCCAGCTTCGGATACTGGCTGGGCGGCGGAGCGACCCCGTCGTGCAGCCAGGCTTCCATCGCGCTCATCAGCGCGCGCATCGTCCAGATGTACTCGAGCGGGTTGTCCGGCTGCTGCCCCTGTCCGATCGTGGTGGGGAACCGCGCCGGACCGTGCTGCGCGCCCGCGAGGAAGTACACGCGCGAGTCGTCTGGGAGCTGGAGGTCGGTCTTGCCGTCGGGCGACGTGTGCACCAGCGCCGCGTTGCGACCCAGACCCCAGTACTCGACCGAGGTGTTCGTGAAGAAGGTCTTCGGCCGGAACTGCCGCGCACGGTCGTTGTCGAGGAGTCCGTCTGTTCGCCCCGAGATCGGATCACGCGTCGCTTGAACCGCGTACGGAAACTGCGTGCTCGCGTACGGCGTGAGCGAGGTCGGCGTGGCGCCGCGCGCGTTGACGTCGAGCCGTCCGGCGCCCGCGATGTGCATCCAGACCGCGTCGAACACCTGGCGCCCCTTCTCGTCGCCGTTGAAGCCCTCGTAGAGGAACGTGCGCAGGAACCGGCCGCTCTGCGACGATCCGTACGCGAGCGTCGTCCCGGCATGAACGGGCGCGTCGGGCGCGTACTTGATCCAGCTCGCGATGTCGCGGAAGGCGGCGAGGCCGAGACCGGAGATCGGCCACTCCTTCGGTCGATAGGACAGACGATAGATCCGTCCCGCCTCGAAGCCGCCGGTCATCGTGACGACATTGCCGGCGCCCAGCGTCCAGCGTGATCGCTCGATCGATGTCGCGGGCGCGAACTGGCTGTCGCGCACCGTCAGCGTGCTGTCGGCGGCATCGAGACTTGCCGGCGAGTAGCCGGCGAGATCGCCGACCGTCTGGCGGTCGTTCCCGTTGGCCGGGATGAAGTCGGCCGACACCATGCCGTCGACACCTCGAGCCGACGGGACGTCGATGCGCATCAGCCCGTTCTGCCGCCGCACGTCGAACTCCCAGCCGACCCAGACGAGCGTGAAGCCGCGATCGAGCAGGAAGCGGTCGCCGAGATCGGCCTCGGTCGCCGGATCGATGGTGCCGCGCCGCGTGAACCCGGTCACGACGACCTTGCGGCCGCGGTTCAGGACGTCGACGAGCGCGATGCCGTTGGCTTTCGTCTGATCCTTCACCCGCAGAACGTAGAAGTCGGACGAGAACTCGACGCGTCCGCTCGCGTCGACCGGCGCCTTGTCGACGTTGGCGATGACGGCATTGCGCGGGTCCTTCGGATCGACGGCGAAATGCGCGGTGCCGACGATCTTCTCCACGCCCGACGAGCCGATGTCGGCGCGCGTGCTGATGTCGACGCGGGTGACCTCCGCGCCGGCGCGCGAAACGGGTCCGAGCAGCAGGGCGAGCATCATGACCGGAGCAGCAAGTCGTGTCGTCATGCGGCGGAGTATAGCCGCTCAGGTTGCACTTGGCGCCGTGACGCGCGACGATGGAAGCTCAATGCACAAACGGAAGAGCTCGCACGACGAGCGTCCGCGCCAGCCGGATCTGATCGCGCTGGCGCAGAAGCTCGCGCGCGACGCCGAGCGCCACGCGCTGCTGTCGGCATCGCTGGCCAGCCAGGCCGAACGCCTGATGCTGGCGGGGCTGCGCCAGCTGGAACGCCGGAACCTGTCGCGCGAGCGCAGCTAGCGCCTCCGCCCTCTCCTTTGGGCGCAGGGACGCCAACGTGCGACAATCCCGCCATGCCCAAGATCTTCAGGCTGCTGGCGGCCGTCGCCTTTGCCGGCGTGCTCGCCGCGTGCGGTGGCGTCGACTCGCCGTCGCAACAGACCGCCATCGACTTCACCGGCGTCCTCGATCCGGGCGGCAGCCAGTTCACGACCTTTTCCGTGAGCAAGACCGGGGAGATGCAGCTCACGCTGCAGTCGCTCACGCCCCGCCCGGTACTGGGGTTCCTCTGGATGGCCATCGGTCAGCCATCCGGCGCCTCCTGCTCGCGCATCATCGGCTACATCGCGCAGGCGGTCATCGCGCAGCCGATTTCGTTTCCGCAGATCACGAAAGGCTCGTACTGCCTGATGATTTCCGACGACAACGCCGTGCTCACGCAATCGACCTCGTTCTCGGTCCGGCTGCTCCATCCGTAACGTTCTGCTCTCGTGCGACAGGCGATGCCGGCTGACCGCAAGGTCGACGAGCTCTATCAACTGCCGCTGAGCGAGTTCACCACCGCCCGCAACGCTCTCGCGAAGACGCTGAAGGGCGAGGAGGCGGCGCGCGTCAAGCGGCTCGAGAAGCCGACGCTCGTCCCGTGGAGCGTCAATCAGCTGTATTGGCGTGAGCGGAAGACCTTCGATCGGCTGATCGCGTCGGGACGCGCGTTGCGTGCCGCGCAGATCGCCGCGTTGAAGGGGAAGGCTACCGACGTGCGCGCCGCCACCTCCAATCATCGCGCGGCGCTGGCGGACGCGATCGCAACCGCGACGCAGCTCGCTGCGCAATCGGGAGCGCATCCGCAGCCCGAGCCGCTCTCCCGGATGCTCGAAGCGCTGTCGCTCGCGCCGGAGCTCCCCGCCGACATCGGCCGCCTCACCGGCCTCGTGCAACCTGCCGGATTCGAAGCGCTCGCCGGCATCACGCCCGCAGCAAAGCCGTCCGCGCCCGCACACGAACGGCGCCAGAAGCCCGAACCGTCACGCCAGAAGACCGAGCCCTCAGGCGACGCGAAGGGCGCCGGCATGGGTCGGTCGACACCATCGTCATCCGCCGCCACTGCTGCTGCCGCAGCTGCCGAACGGCGCCGCGCGGAGGAGGCGGCGGCCGCGCGCAAGGCCGCGGAGGCCGACGTCCAGACGCGCCAGCGCGAGCTCGATCGCGCCAGGGCGGCGCTTACGCGATCGGAGGCTCACGCCGACACCGTCCGCCAGCAGCTCGCGCGTGCCGAGGAGGCGGTGAACAGCGCGCGCGACGCGGTGACGCGCGCCGAACAGGAGCTCGCGCGCAACAGCGCCGCGCTGCAGGGCAATGGGTTATAGGCAATGGGCTTCAGGCTTCAGGCTTCAGGCTCTGGGCTATGGGCTCTGGGCTATGGGCTATAGGCAATGAGCCAGTCACGTGTGTCGCGAGGTGCCTTTGCAGTGTGACGCGTGTATGCGGCCTAGAGCCCAAAGCCCATAGCCTAGAGCCCATAGCCTATAGCCCATCGCCAATAGTCCATTGCCTATTGCTGTCGGCTCTCGTCCGCGCCGCTGCCTCCCGCGAGATGCGTGTGCTAACGTTCCGTCTATGCATGAACTCGTCCTGGTGCTGCATTCCTGGGTGCGGTGGGTCGCGATCGTCGCCGGCATCCTGGCGACGTTCCAGGCGTTCACCAACGCCTCCTCCAGCCAGCGGTCGGGCCTGATCTTCACGATCGCCCTCGACATCCAGTTCCTGCTCGGCCTCATCCTGCTGCTGACGCTGAACGTCTTCTCGGACTTCGGAGCGACGATGCGCGATCCGATCGCGCGGTTCTACGCGGTCGAGCACGAGACGATGATGATCGCCGCCATCGTGATCGCGCACGTCGGACGGGTGCTCGCGCGCAAGGCGGCCACCCCGGCTGCCGCGCGGACCCGCACGCTCGTCTGCTTCGGGCTGGCGACGGTGCTGCTCCTCGTCGGCACCCCCTGGCCGGGCATGCTGGACGATCGACCGCTCTTCAGACTGTGAAACGACCTGCGCTGCTGCTCCTCGTCGTCGGACCGCTCGTCGCGATAGCCGCGGGCGTTGCCGTCACACGCCGCGGAGCGTCGCAGACGAAGGTGGAGGTCGCGGCAGTGACGCGGCAGGCGGAGTTCCGATCGACGGTGACGGCATCGGGCGAGATCGTCGCCTCGCAGTACGCCGACATCGGTTCCAGCGTCATGGGCAAGATCGTCGCGCTGCCGGTGAACGAGGGCGACCGCGTCACCGCGGGACAGGTGCTCGCGCAGATCGATCGCGTGCAGGCGCAGAGCGAGGCGGCGAGCGCCTCCGAGCAGACGCGCGCGCTCCAAGCCGACGAGCGCGCGGCGCGCGAGCAGGTACGAGCGGCGGAAGCAGAGATCGCAGCCGCTGAAGCGCGGGCGACCGAGGCCGAGCAGCTGCTGCGCCGCCGGCGCGAGCTCGCCGCGGAACAGCTCGTGGCCGCGTCCGATCTCGATGCGGCGATTGCCGCGTCCCAGGCGGCGGTGGCGCAGCTCGCCGGCGCGCGTGCGGCCGCCGACCGCGCCCGTCAGGCGCTCGAGACGGCGTCGCGCCGCGTGGCGCAGGCGCGCGCGCAGCAGGTCCGCGCGCGTGACGTGCTCGAGAAGACCTCCATCGTCTCGCCGATCGACGGGATCGTCAGCCGGCTGCGCGTCCGCCTGGGCGAGATGGTCGTCGTCGGCATCCAGAACCAGCCAGGGACGACGCTGATGACGATCTCCGATCTCGGCGCAATCGACGCCGAGGTGAAGGTGGCCGAGGCCGACGTGCTCGCCGTCGCCCACGGCCAGAAGGCGGTCGTCACGCTCGAGGCGCTTCCCGGGCGCCGCTTCGCCGGAAAGGTCGTCGAGATCGGCGCGAGCGCGCTGCCCGCCTCCGGCACCGCGGCGGCGCGCGAGTTCCGTGTCGTCGTCCGCCTCGATCACCCCGATCCCGGTCTGCGCCCCGGACTGACCGCCGACGCCGAGATCGTCACGAGCGAGCGGACGAACGTCCTCACCGTTCCGCTGCAGAGCGTCGTCATCCGTCACGTGGACGACAAGGATCAGACCGGCGTCTTCGCCGTCGACAACGGCGTCGCGCGGTTCGTGCCGGTCACGCCTGGCGTCATCGGCGGGCTGGACATCGAAGTCTCCGGCGTCGACGAGGGCACGCCCGTGGTCACCGGTCCGTATCAGGAACTGCGGCGGCTGGAGAACGGAACGCCGGTGGCCCGCTCGGACGCCCGGTGAACGACCGTGCAGTTCCATGGGCTTGCCGAAGCGGCGGCGACGGTTGCGCGCAATCCGCTCCGCTCGTCTCTCGCCGCTCTGGCGGTCGCCGCGGCGGTCGCCACGACCGCCGTGGTCCAGACGACGCTGGACAGCCTGGCCAGCTCCGCGCGTGAAACGAGCGCGCGCGCGTTCGGCGCCGACACCTTCGTCGTCGCGCGCCTGTCGACCGGCAATCTGAGCCGCCGCGAGCTCGCCGACAAGCTCGCGCGCAACCCGGCGATCTCGCGCGGCGACGTGCGCTTCATGCAGGGCGTCGCGCAGGGGCGCGTGCTCTACGCCGCCACGGCACAACAGTCTGCCGACATCGTCGCCGGCTCGCGGAAGTTCGAGCATGCGACGATCAACGGCACGCAGGCGTCACTCCTCGAGATTCGCGACATCGAGATCGCGAGCGGCCGCTTCATCGGCGAGCAGGAAGATCTCTCGGGCGCGCAGGTGGCGGTCCTCGGACAGGCGGTCGCCGACGCGCTCTTTCCCGGCGTCGATCCGATTGGACAACCGGTGCGGCTGGCGGGACGTGCGTTCACGGTCATCGGGCTGCAGCCGAGACAGGGCTCCGCCGGCGGCGTCTCGCTCGATCGGTACGTCTGGATCCCGCTGCGCGCATTCGAGCGCGCGTTCGGGCTCCCCCCGTCTCTCCAGGTGTTCGCGCGCGCGCCGGGACCGGACCAGACGACAGCGGCCGAGGACCACGCGCGCATCTCGATGCGTGCCCGCCGGCACCTTGCGCCTGGAGCGGCAGACACCTTCGACATCATCACGCCCGAAGCGTCGCGCGATTTCGTCAGCGCGGTGACCGAGCGGGTCGGCGCGGCGGCGCTTCCGATTTCGGCGATGGCGCTGATTGCGGCCATCGTCGTCGTCACGAACACGATGCTGGTGTCCGTTACGCAGCGGACGCACGAGATCGGCATCCGTCGGGCGCTCGGCGCATCGCGCCGTGCGATCGTCGCCGAGACGCTGGCCGAATCGGCGATCGTCGGCCTCGCGGGCGGCACGATCGGACTGCTGGCCGGGATGGCGCTCCTTGCCGTCGCATCGCAGGTGACCGGCACCGCGCTGCACCTGAGCCCCGGCACGACCGTCATGAGCCTCGCGGTGGCGATTCTCAGCGGCGCCGGCGCGGGCTGGTATCCGGCACGTCACGCGGCGTCGCTCGACGTCGTCGCCGCGCTGAGGCACGAATGAGCGCCGACGGCCGCCTGGCGCGGTGGGTCCGGCTCGCCGGCGAGCCTGCGCTCCTCGCCATCGACGCGCTGCGGACGTCGCGCGCGCGTTCCCTGCTGGCGATCGGCGGCATCGTCATCGGCGTCGTGACGGTGGTGCTGGTCGCCTCCGTGCTGGCGAACGTCCGCAACCAGATCGCGCTGCTCTTTCGCGACCTCGGGACCGAGAACGTCTTCGCGTTCCACCTGACCGGCGATCCGTACGTGACGCCGAGCGAGGCAGAGGCGCGGCGTCAGCCGCTGAAGCTCGAGTTCCTGCCCGAGCTGCTGCGTCTCGCTCCCGCGATTCGGGACGTGGGGGCCGAGGTGATCGTGCCGACGACCGTCAACGGCGAAGCGCTCGTCGCGCGGGCCGGCTCGAACGAATCCGACACGGTGCTGGTCGAAGGGGTCTCCCCCACGTTCTTCGACATCGTCGGAGCGGGGTTCGCCCGCGGCCGGCCGTTCACCGATCTCGAGGATCGCGCCGGCGCGCGCGTCACGATTCTGGGCGCCAGCCTTTCGGCGGCGCTGTTCGGCGGCGCATCGCCGATTGGCCGCACCGTCACCCTGGCGGGAGAACCGTATATCGTCGTCGGCGAACTGGAGAAACGGCGCGGCGGCTTCTTCGGCGAGAACCGTCAGGACAACGTGCTGAACCTCCCTGTCGGTACCGTGCGCCGCCGCTTCGGCGACCCCGAGCGTCTGGTGATTTACATGCGGGCGCAGCCGGGCGAGCGGGAGGCCTGTCTGCGGCAGGCCGAGACGGTGCTGCGCCGTCTCCGGCGGCTGCCGCCTGGCGCCGACAACGATTTCGCGCTGTCGACCGCCGACTCGATCATCGCCACCTTCGATCGCATCAGCGTGCGCATCGGGCTCATCACCGTCGCCCTCGCCGCCGTCAGCCTGCTGATTGGCGCCATCGGGATCGCGAACGTGATGTTCATCAGCGTCACCGAGCGCACGCGCGAGATCGGGCTCCGTCGCGCCCTCGGCGCCAGGCGCGGAGAGGTGCTGCTCCAGTTCCTGCTCGAAGCGGCGTTCCTGTCGGGCATCGGCGGCGTGGCCGGCGTGACGGCCGCGCTCGGCATCGGACTGCTGCTGACGCTCGTCGTGTCAGGGTTCTCGGCGGTCGCACCGCTGTGGGCCGTGACGGCCGGCCTGACAAGCGCCGTCCTGGTCGGTCTCGGCGCAGGCTACGTGCCTGCGCATCGCGCGGCGATGCTCGATCCGGTGGAGGCGCTGCGGCACGAGTAACCGAGTGCAGGGCGGCGCAAGTCCGACGATACGCTCTGGCGTCCGGCTCGGCCGCGTATAATCCGGCCGTGCCCACAATCGAAAGCAGCGCCGTCGCGTGGGTGGTCCTCGCGGCGGTCGCGGCGGTCGTCGAAGTCTCGATTCCGCACTTCGGCCTGATCTTCGTGTCGGTCGGCGCCGTCGCGGCGGCCGCGGTTGCCGCTCTCGCGTTCGGCTTCGTCGCGCAGCTCGTGGTGTTCTGCGTCGCGCTCGGCGTGTCGCTCGCGCTGATCCGCCCGCGCATGATGGCGCGCCTCGGCAGCCGCGGCGTCCCCTCGCGGACCGAGACGCTGATCGGCCGCGAAGGGGTCGTGACGTTCGACATCGAAGCGACCGTTGGCGCGGGACGCGTCAACGTGGGCGGCGAGGACTGGGCCGCCCGTTCCGCCACGCCGCTTCCGGCGGGCACCCGCATCCGCGTGGTCGCCGCCGACGGCATCGTCCTGGAGGTAGTGCCCGCATGAGCATCGTACTGCTCGTCCTCGTCCTGTTCGCGCTCGTCGTGCTGATGCGGACGATCAAGATCGTCCCGCAGAAGCAGGTCATGATCATCGAGCGGCTCGGGAAATTCCACCGGACCGCCGAAGCCGGCCTGAACACGATCGTCCCGTTCCTCGACTCGGTGCGCAACACGATCGATCTGCGCGAGCAGATCACGAAGATCGAGCCGCAGCCGGTGATCACGCGCGACAACGTGACGATGGAGGTCGACGCGGTCATCTACTTCGTGATCGTCGACCCGGTGCGCGCGACCTACGAGGTGCAGAACCTGCGCTGGGGCCTCGAGCAGCTGACGCTCTCGGCGCTGCGCAACGTGATCGGCCAGCTCGATCTCGATCACACGCTCGCGTCGCGCGACACGACGAACGCGCAGCTGCGGGCGGCGCTCGACTCGGCCACCCAGCAGTGGGGCGTCAAGGTGATGCGCATCGAGCTGAAGAACATCACCCCGCCCGAAGAGATCCGGCTGACGATGGAGAAGCAGATGACGGCGGAGCGGACGCGCCGCGCCGTCGTCACCACCGCGGAAGGCGAGAAGGCGTCGGCCATCCTGCGCGCCGAGGGGCAGAAGCAGTCCCAGATTGTCACGGCGGAAGGGTCCAAGCAGGCCGCGATCCTCGCCGCTGAAGGCCAGGCCGAAGCGCGGCTGCGGATCGCGCAGGCCGAAGCACAGGCCATCCAGATGGTGGCGCAGGCGATCGGCGGCGCCGGCAACCCCGCGCAGTACCTGATCGCGCAACGCTACCTCGAGTCGCTGAACACGATTGCGACCGGCGCCGACAAGCTCGTGTTCATGCCCTACGAGGCCAGCGGCGCGCTCGCCTCGCTCGGCGGCATCAAGGAGCTGCTGACGCAGAAGTAGGCGCGGGTGGGGCTGGTAGGGCAGGTGGGGCTGGTAGGGCGGGTGTGGGGGGCATCGTACGTAGCGACGGGTCTTCAGACCCGTCGGATGGCGGTGGGGGGACACAGGAGGTCGGGAGGGTCGGGAAAGTCAGGAGGGTCGGGAAGGTCTGGAAAGACGGAGGGGCGCGGAAATTTCCGGTGCGGCGCGCCATCTCCCCCGCCGCGGCCGCCGCGCGCAGCGGAAGCTGCCGCTTTTCGGGCGGATTTCCTCGGCGAATCGAGCGATTGCGACCACCGTCTGCGTGGCACGACCTTCGAATAGTCCCGTGTGCAGCAGGTCAGCGAAGGAGGGACGCCATGCGACGGACACTGGTCACCGCGAGCGGCTGGACGGTTTTCATCTTCGCGGTGTACGCCCTTCTCGGCCTGCGTCCGGTGCCTCCACAGACGATCGGGGAAGGCGAGATCTGCTTCAAGTGCCGGCGGGTCATCACGAACGCGAAGCTCGCCGCCGAGATCGTCGACGGCGGCCTGCCGACCAAATACAAGAGCGCCGGCTGCATGGCGGCCTACGTGGCGCAGCATCCCTCCTCCGACTCGCGCTACTACGTGGCCGACTTCCCGTCGGGCGGCCTCATCGAGGTGAAGCACGCCTACTTCGTCCCGGTCGTCGTCAACGACAAGACCGGCGAGCGTGGCTATCGCGCCTACTACTCGCGCGGGATGGCGGAGATCGCCGCGCAGATCCTCCGCGTGCCGGTCGTCGACTGGCAGACGATCGTCGCGCGCGCCAAGGCGTAGATGTTCGCGGCCGGGTCTGAAGACCCGGCCCTACGTACTCCCCTCCCCACCCATGCCCGGATGCGGGTTGAAGTATTCTGACGCGTACTGGCGGCGCTCGCGGAGCGCACGCGGCTGTCATCTCGAGCAGGGAGCAATCGAATGAGCGATGCAATCGACGATCTCGTTGGACAGTTCGAGTCGCGCAGGCTGACACGGCGGCAACTGGTCGCCTCGCTGACGGCGCTCGTGGCGAGCGCCGCGTCAGGCGCGGCGGCGCAGACGCCGGCGGAGCCGAAGGTGTCGCTCCTGGCGCAGGGGCGCTCGCTCAACCATGCGTCCCTTGCGGTCAGCGACGTCGAGAAGGCGGCCGCTTTCTACGGCACGCTGCTCGGCGCCAAGATCGTCAGCCGTCCGGGCAACGGCGGCATCAATCTCGGCCTCGGCGACGGGTTCCTCGGCCTCTACAAGCTCGCCAATCCCGGCACCGTCAACCACATCTGCGTTGGCGTCGACAACTTCGACGCCGATCGGCTCGCGGCACGCTGCAAGGAAATGGGGGTCGAAGCGACCGTCGACCGCAACCCGGCGAACCGCACGAGCGGCGGCGACCAGCTCTACATCCGCGCGTTCGACAACCATCGGCTGCAGCTCGCCGCGCACGGATACCAGGGATAGCTTGATCATCGAGCGTGGAATCGAGAGGCTCGCGGTGACGACGCGCTTCGGGTACGTGCGCGTCGCAGCGGCTGTCTGTGTCGCGGCGCTGGCTGCCGCCTGCTCCACCGGGTCGGCCGATTCGCAGTACTTCGGCAAGGTCGCGCCGCCCGAGGGGCAGGAGATGCGGTACATCTCGGGCTCGGAGCCCGAGTCGCTCGATCCGCCGGTCTCGAGCAGCCAGGTCGATGCCCGCATCATGATGGCGCTCTTCGACGGGCTCACCGAGTACGACCCGAAGACCGGTCAACCGATCCCGGCGCTCGCGACGAGCTGGGACGCCAACGACGACAACTCGGTCTTCACCTTCCACCTGCGCGACGCGGCCTGGTCCGACGGCTTGCCGATCACGGCCGACGACTTCGTCTACTCCATCCGGCGCGGCCTCGCGCCGGCGCTCGCCTCGCGCACCGCCTACATGGCCTACGACATCTCGAACGCGCAGGGCTACAACGAAGGCGGCGTCTTCGCGCGCGACCGATCCACCGGCGGCTTCGTGATGGACCCGACGCTTCCGACCGAGCGGCTCGTGCTGCCGGCCGATGACGCGGAGCGCGCCACGGCGCTGCAGTCGCCGGCGCTCGCCGCGGCCCGCGACAAGGAGTACGTGCCGGTGCGCGCCGAGGACGTCGGGGTCGAGGCGGTCGACGCGCGCACGCTGCGATTCCACATGCGCCAGCCGGTGCCCTTCGTGCCGAAGCTGGTCTCGCATCAGTTCTTCCGCCCGGTCCCACGGCGCGCAATCGAGCGCGACGGCGATCGCTGGACGCAGCCGGGCCACATCGTCGTGAGCGGCGCGTTCACGATCGAGAGCTGGCGCCCGTACGACAAGATCGTCATGAAGCGGAACGCCGCCTACTACGACGCGGCCGCGGTGAAGCTCGACACGCTCACCTTCTACGCCGTCGAAGACCTGACGACGATGATGAACCTGTACAAGGCGGGCGAGGTCTACGCCACGTTCAATCACACCGTGCCCTCGTCGTGGATCCCGCTGGTGCGCCGCTACAAGGACTACATGGACGCGCCCGAGGTCGCGACCGAATCGTTCGTGTTCAACACGACGAAGGGGCCGACGCGCGACGTCCGCGTGCGCCACGCGCTGAACATGGCCATCGACAAGGAAGCGCTCGCACGATTCCGCCGCGCCGCGAAGCCGACGACGTCGACCGTTCCAATCGGCATGTTCCCCGGCTACCCGTCGCCGTCGGGCGACCGGTTCGATCCCGAGAAGGCACGGGCGCTGCTGGCGGAGGCTGGATACGCCGACGCGTCGGGACGATTCGATCCGGCGCGCTTCCCCGCCTCCGAGCTGGAGATCGCCTACAACACGTCGGAGAGCAACCGCTCGAACGCCGAGTTCCTGCAGTCGCAGTTCAAGCAGAATCTCGGCATCACGATCCCGCTCCGCAACATGGAGTTCCGCACCTTCCTGCAGGTGCGCAGCCAGCTCGATTACCGCGGCCTCGCCCGCAGCGGCTGGATTGGCGACTACATGGACCCGTTCACGTTCCTCAGCATGTACGTGACCGAAGGGGGCGACAACGGCAGTGGCTGGTCGGACGAAGGGTTCGTCCGGCTCCTGAACCAGGCCAATCGCGAGCACGATCCCGACGAGCGCTATCGGATCCTCGCGCGGGCCGAAGCGCGCCTGCTCGACGCGCAGCCGACGCTGCCGCTCTACAACAACGCGACCAACTTCGTGAAGAAGCCGTTCGTCAAAGGCATGTACGCGAACCCGGTGACGATGCACGCGTGGAAGTTCGTCTACATCGAGCACGATCCGGCGAAGTGGGACGATCCCGACTGACATGGGGAAGTTCATCCTTCGACGCCTGCTCGTGATCGTCCCGATGCTGCTGGTGGTGGTGTCGCTCACCTGGGGGCTGATCCGGCTGGCGCCCGGCAACTTCTACACCGGCGAGAAGCGCCTGCCGCCGGCCATCGAACGGAACATCCGCGAGAAGTACGGGCTCGACAGGCCGTGGTACGTGCAGTACGGCCGCATGCTGTCGAACACGATCCGCGGCGACTTCGGCGACTCGCTCAAGTATCCCGGCACGTCGGTCAACTCGATCCTGAAGAGCACGCTGCCGGTGTCGGCCACGATTGGCGTGCTCGCGTACCTGCTCGCCCTGGCGGTCGGCGTGACGGCAGGAACGGTCGCTGCGCTGCGCCAGAACTCCACGATCGATTACGCCTCGATGGCGGCGGCGATGGTCGGCATCTCGGTGCCGAACTTCGTGCTCGGGCCGGCGCTCGTGCTCGTCCTCGCGCTCACCTGGTACTGGCTTCCGCCCGCGCGATGGGAAGGGTTCGACCGCCACCTCGTGCTGCCGGTCCTGACGCTATCTGCGGTCTACATGGCGTACATCGCGCGGCTCACGCGGTCGGGCATGCTCGAGGTGCTGCGGTCCAACTACATCAGGACGGCGCGCGCGAAGGGGCTGTCGGAACGCAGCGTCGTCGTCCGCCACGCGCTGCGCGGCGGCCTGCTGCCGGTCGTCTCCTTCTCGGGTCCGGCGCTCGCCTTCCTCATCAGCGGCACGGTCGTCGTCGAACGCATCTTCGCGCTGCCCGGCCTCGGGAACTACTTCATCAACGCGAACCTCAATCGTGACGAGCCGCTCATCATCGGCATCGTCGCGTTCATGTCGATCGCGGTCCTCATCTTCAACCTGCTGGTCGACGTCGCCTACGCGCTCTTCGATCCGCGCATCCGGTACTGACGTGGGCGACCGTTCCGCATCGCCGAATCGGGCCGCGCCGGCGGAGGCACCCGTCGCCGGCACGTCGCTGTGGAAGGACGCCTTCCGGCGGCTGCGGAAGAACCGCCTCGCGGTCTTCGGCTTCGTCGTCGTGTCGGTGGTTGTCGTCGCCTCGGCGATCGGACCGTGGATCATCGAGAAGACGACCGGCTACACCTACGACTACATCCCGACCGATCCGGCGCTCCTCAACGCGCTCCCGCCGTTCACCGCGCCCGACGGCTCCTTCTCGTGGCTCCACCCGATGGGCACCGACGATGCCGGGCGCGACATCCTGGCGCGCGTGCTGCTCGGCGGGCGCATCTCGCTGATGGTCGGCGTCATCTCGACGCTCGTCTCGCTCGTCATCGGGATCGCGGTCGGCGCGACGGCCGGGTACGTCGGCGGCCGCGTGGACGAAGCGATCATGCGCTTCGTCGACGTGCTCTACTCGATCCCCTACATGATGATCGTCATCGTGCTCCTCGCCTTCTTCGGCGGGCGCTCGCCGCTCGGGCAGCTCTTCCTGCTCTTCGTCGCGCTCGGGGCGGTGTCGTGGCTCACGATGGCGCGCATCGTTCGAGGGCAGGTGATGTCGCTCAAGTCGCAGGAGTTCGTGCTCGCCGCGAGGGCCACGGGCGTACCGGGCGCGCGGATCGTCCTGCGGCACCTCGTGCCGAACACGCTCGGCCCGGTGATCGTCTACGCGACGCTCACCATCCCGTCGGTGATGCTGCTCGAATCGTTCCTGTCGTTCCTCGGCCTCGGGGTGCAGGCGCCGCTCGCGTCGTGGGGCAGCCTGGCCGCCGACGGCATCCAGAACCTGGCTGTCTTCCCGTGGCAGCTGATCTGCCCCGGCTTCACGATGGCCGTCACCCTCTTCTCCCTGAACTTCCTCGGCGACGGTCTTCGCGACGCGCTCGATCCGCAGATGAGGAAAGGCTGATCGTGGCGACGCTGCTGTCGGTGCGCGATCTGCGGACCTGGTTCGACGAGGAGGACTTCACCGCGAAGGCGGTCGACGGCGTCAGCTTCGATCTCTCGCCCGGCGAGACGCTCGGCATCGTCGGCGAATCGGGATCGGGCAAGTCGGTGACGAACCTGTCGATCATGCGGCTCATCCCGAGCCCGCCCGGGCGGATCGTCTCCGGCGAGATCCTGTTCGACGGCCGCGATCTCCTCACGCTCTCCGGCGATGAGATGCGCCAGGTGCGCGGCAGGCGGATCGCGATGATCTTCCAGGATCCGATGACGTCGCTGAACCCGTTCATGCGCGTCTCGCGGCAGCTGATGGAGGTGACGCAGCTGCACCTCGGCCACTCGCGCGCCGAGGCGTACGAGCACGCGGTCCACATGCTCGAGACGGTCGGCATCCCCGACGCGCGCCGCCGCGTCGACGGCTACCCGCACGAGCTCTCGGGCGGCATGCGGCAGCGCGTGATGATCGCCATGGCGCTCTCCTGCAAGCCGGAACTGCTCATCGCCGACGAGCCGACGACGGCGCTGGACGTGACCATCCAGGCGCAGATCCTGGAGCTGATCAGGACGCTCAAGCGCGAGACCGGCACGAGCGTGATCCTGATCACCCACGACCTGGGCGTCGTCGCCGGGATGACCGATCGGATCCTGGTGATGTACGCCGGCAAGGTGTTCGAGAGCGCGCCGACGCTGGAGCTGTTCGAGCGCCCCGCCAACCCGTACACCATCGGCCTGCTGCGCTCGGTCCCCGATCCGACCGACGATTCGCACGCCGAGCTGTACCAGATTCCGGGGCTGCCGCCCGACGTGGCGCGGCTGCCGCCCGGCTGTCCGTTCGCGCCGCGCTGCTCGCGAGCCGAGGCGATCTGCCACGAGCAGTTCCCGCCGTTCGTGCAATTGACGCCCGGGCGGCAGTCGCTCTGTCACTTCGCGACGGAGCTGTACGAAACGCGATGAGCCCCTCGACCGCTCCGCTCGTGCAGGTCGAGGACCTGAAGGTGCACTTCCCGTTGTCGGCGCCGTCGATCTTCGCGCGGCTGCGCGGAGGTCACGCGTCGCGCGTCGTCAAGGCGGTCGACGGCGTGTCGCTCTCGATCGGCGCCGGCGAGACGATGGGGCTCGTCGGCGAATCGGGCTGCGGCAAGACGACGCTCGGGCGCGCCATCCTTCGGCTCGTCGAGCCGACCAGCGGCCGCATCGTCATCCGCGGGATGGACGTCGCCGCGCTGCCGCACGCCGAGCTGCGCCGCCAGCGCCGCCACCTGCAGATGATCTTCCAGGACCCGTACGCGTCGCTCGATCCGCGCATGACGGTCGGCCAGATCATCGCCGAGCCGATTCGCACGTTCGGTATCGCCCGCGGCGAGCAGGCGCGGTCGATGGTGCGCGAGCTGATGGCGACCGTGGGACTGAGCGAGCGGTTCATCAACCGCTATCCTCACGAGTTCTCGGGCGGACAGCAGCAGCGCATCGGCATCGCCCGCGCGCTCGCGTCGCGCCCCGACTTCATCGTCGCCGACGAGCCGATCTCGGCGCTCGACGTGTCGATCCAGGCGCAGATCATCAACCTGATCGAGCGGCTGCAGCGCGAGCGGAACCTGACGTACCTCTTCATCTCGCACGACCTGCGCGCGATCCGTCACACGTCGGATCGGGTGGCGGTGATGTACCTGGGACAGATCGTGGAGCTGGCGGATGCGCGCGCGGTCTATCGCCGTCCGCTGATGCCGTACACCAAGGCGCTCATCTCGGCGGTGCCGGTGCCCGATCCGGTCGTCGAGTCGCGGCGGCAGCGGATCGTGCTGCAGGGGGACGTGCCGTCGCCAATCGATCCGCCGCCCGGCTGCCGCTTCAGCACGCGGTGCCCGTACGTCGTGCCGGCGTGCCGCGAGCTGGTGCCGCCGCTCGCCGAGATCCTGCCGCAGCACTTCGCGCGCTGCATCCGCATCAGCCCGGAGATGCCGGACATCGACGCGGTCCCGCCCGGTGCGACGCCAGGATTGCAGGAGAGCGTGTAGCGTCCGGCTTCAAAGCGCTTTCGCCAGACCTCGCCGCGGCAATGTAGTGTCCGGCTTTAGCCGGACCTCGCCCGCGTCCGGCACGACAACGAGATGGCTGCTTCAGCGGCGCACGGGATTGCCGCTGGCGTCGACCTCGGTCTGGACCGTCTTGACCGGTCCCATGCCCATGATCTGGACGATGACCTCTCCGTCCTTCGCGCCGTCGTAGTGGTGGAACCCTGCGGGGTGATACATCATCCCGCCTTCCTTGATCGGCACCATCTTGTCCGGCTGGAAGACGTCGCCCTCACCGGTCCACCAGGTCCCTTTGATCACCGTGACCCAGCGATCCTGGTCGTGGTAATGCGGCCGGCTCGTCACGCCTGGCGCGAAGCGGTTGCGGTAGACGTACATGCCGGGCTGACCCTGGTCGCCGAAGACACGCACGCTCCCCCCGGTCAGCGCCGCTTCGGGCTGCATGCGCAGATGATCCTTGTCGACCAGCGGCGGCGCCGAGGGCCGCTGTTGCGCGCGGCCGACGATGGATGGAGCGATGAGCAGGATGGCGACCAGCGAGCCGCACCGGACCAGAACCTTGCGCGCGCGCATCATGAAGCACCTCCCAGACGGCGCCTACTATAGCGCACCGCGGCGGCCTGGAGTGACCGGCCGGTGCTATCATCGCGACCGGCTGGCGCAGCCGCGTCAGCCCCGCACACACCTTCACGCGCGAGGTCCTCATGGCCCTGGTCGACCGTGTCCGCAACATCTGTGTGAGTCCAGCCGCCGAGTGGCGGGTGATCGAGCAGGAACGCACCGATCCGGCGACGCTCATCACCAGCTATCTCCTGCCGCTCGCGGCAATCGGCGCCGTCGCCGGCTTCATCGGCAGCACCGTCGTCGGGACGACGGTGCCCTTCGTCGGCACGTATCGGGCGTCGATCGGCAGCGCGCTGGTCGCCGCCTGCGTCGGGATCATCGCCACCGTCGTCGGCTGCTTCGTGATCGCGTTCATCATCAACGCGCTCGCGCCCACCTTCGGCGCGCGCCAGGACAGCAACCAGGCGCTGAAGACGTCGGTCTACTCGTACACGCCGGGGCTGGTCGCCGGCGTGCTCGGCATCCTGCCGATGCTCGGCTCGCTCGTCGCGATCATCGCGGGGTTCTACGGCCTGTATCTGCTGTACGTCGGCCTGCCGATCACGATGAAGGCGCCGCCGGAGAAGACGGTCGCCTACACCATCGTGATCGTCGTCTGCGCCATCGTCCTCGGCTTCATCATCGCGATGGTCGTCGGCGGGATCGCGGGGATCGGGATGATGGCGGGGAGGTGACTCAGTAAAGGGGTAAAGGTGGAAAGTGTAGGCGGGAAGGGCTGGAAGGACTGGAAAGTCAGGAAGGTCGGGAAAGACGGGAAGGTCGGGAAAGACAGGAAGGTCGGGAAAGACGGGAAGGGCGGGAAAGACGGGAGGGGCGGGAAGGATACAGGGACGAGGGCATCGCGTGGGCGTCTTCGCTCCTTCCCGTCCCTCCTGCCCTACTTGCCTGCCCCACCCGCCTCACCCGCCCTACCAGCCCTACCTGCCCTTATTTGACTTCGACGATCTCGATGGCGATGCGATCGGGGCCTTCGATCATCGCGGCGCGCATGCTGCCCCAGGGGTGGATCTCTTCGAGGAACTTCACCCCCTCGCGCTTCAGGCGCGCGACGGTGGCGTCGAGGTCGGCGGTGCTGACCGCCCAATGATCGTAGAGCCGGCCGCGGCTCGCCGCGAGGCCGCCGCCGGGCCACGGCACGATCGAGATCGAGATGTCGTCGATCTGCGCGCCGCCGCGCGGCTCGCGGACGAAACCGGCCTTCCGGAACGACGGGAACGTCGGCGCCGAGTACCACTCGGTCTCGCAGTCGCCGTCAGGATTGGGCGCCGAGGCGCCGCGCCCCTGCGGACGACGCGCTCCGAGGTGCTGCACGTACCAGTCGGTCGCGCACGCCGGGTGCTCGTGGTACATGTGCACGTGGTTGAAGCGCTCGGCGTTCCCCGACTGCGCGTTCTCGATCATCACGCCGTCGGGACCGCGCAGGTAGCCGAAGCCGCCGGAGGTCTTCGTCGGATCGACCTTGGCCCCCTTCGCCCGCAGCTGGAGCACCTGCTCCTCTGTCGGGAACCCCTCAGGCCCCATCGGCACATCGCCGGACAGATCGACGAGCTGCGCCTCGTCGTCCGAGCCGTTCCACATCTGCGCGATCGTCAGCCCCTTGCGCCGGAAGTTCGCGTTGTACTCGCGCGAGCTCGGCGTGTTCCAGCCGAAGTGCCACACGGCGGTCTGCGGCCCCGTGAGCTCGTTCTGCGGCGGCGCCGCCACCTTCGTGAACAGGATGTAGATGTTCCCGGTCTTCACCGCGTCGTAGCCGTTGAACTTCGTCTGCGTCGCGGTCTTCTCGAACGCCTTCGGGTAGTAGGCCGCCGCGGCGGCCGGATCGACCGAGTTCAGGTGCACGTGATGGAAGTGCAGCGGTTCGATGGCGGGCGCCTGCCCCTGTCCCTGCGCCTGCATCGGACGGCTGCCGGCCGACATGAGGCCGATGGCCGCGGCGAGGGCCGACGCGGACGCGGCCCGGACGATCGCTTTCATAGTTGCTACTCCACAGATGAGTCCGCCGGTACGCGGCGAAACTGAAACCCGCTGATGATACGGCCTGTCAGCGCTTGAACACCATACCGACGAGCACCGCCACGTCGTTCTGGCCGAATCCCTCCGGCACGAGCGTCTTGTAGGTATCGATCAGTTCGACCTTCAGCTGCGTGTGCTCGGTCATCGACGCCGACACGGCGCTGCCGAACGTGTACAGCGCGTCCGAGAAGTCGGGTGTCTTGTACAGCGCCGCCACCGACTGCGTCAACGTCGTCGTCTCGGAGATCCTGTGCGACAGCTTCTGGGCGACCGTGACGGCGCCCGAGCTCTCGACCTCGCCGGTCGGGCTCTTCTCCCAGACCGCGCCGAAGCCGCCGTCGACCGACAGCTGCGTCTGGGGGCTGTCGGCCAGCCGGTAGCCGACGCCGGCCGACGGGGCGACCAGGTAGTCGATGTCCTTGAACTGATCCCGCAGGTACTGCAGCTGTCCGAAGGTGAACAGATGATCGTGCAGTCTGTATTCGTCGCGTCCGTCGAGCGCCAGCCGGTCCGAGGTCAGTTCGCCGTCGGTCCTCCCGCGAAAGAACAGGCCGGAGAACTTCACGAGGTTGCGCGCCTTCGGGTCGTAGACCATGTCGTACCCGAGATTCACGGTCGACGTGTCCTTGTTGCCGTTCGTCCACGCCAGCCCGGCGCTCGCCGTCTGCGTCCAGGGCCCGGCCGGCGGATCGGCCGGGGGCGCCGCCTGGGCGAAGGCGGCATGCGGGACACTCAGGACGACGAGGCTGCAAAACAGGACGAGGACGCTTCTCCGCACGACAGACACACTCCGCTTGAAATGCAACAACTGCATCGAGATCAGACCATCGCCAGGCAACGCCGCAGCGATCGGTAAAGCATTCCAGTATATGTGAGCGGGCCAGCGATCGCGGATCGCCCAAGGCGTGCGCCGGGTGCTCAAACAGTCCGGCTGGAACCTTCTGCGGGAGAGATCGATCGCGTCACGGCGAGGCGATGCACACAGGTCATCGCGCGCCAGACCGTATCGCCGCCAGGATCGGTCTTCGGATCGATCGGAACGAAGAGGATCGAGCCCTCGCGGCGCGACAACACGTTCGACGCAATCAGCAGGCGTATCATCCAGACCGCCGCGCGGACGCTTGGACAGTTGAGTCCCAGCCATCCGTGGTACCGGCGATCGGACGGCACGAGGCCGGTTGACGCGTGGATGCGGGCGCCGAGCCGTCCCGCGACCTCGGCTGCGTCGGCCTGCTCGAAGGAGGGTTCAACCAGCGACGACCGCTCAGCGAGATCCTCGAACAGGATGACGATCCGCCGGCGCTGGAGCGCGCCGATGTGTGCGGTCCAGTAGTGATGGGTCTTCGCGACGGCCGTCACGACGTTCTTGATCTCTTTGTCGACGCGAAAGCCAGGTCCGGCGGGAAGCAGGAGCGCCGCGCCATCGAGCCGCACGGACACGTTCTCCATCGTGATCGCGCGCAGCATCCAACCGATCATGCCATCGCCGCCACCGGCAACACGGATCCAGCCAGCCGTCTGTGACGGGCTGACGTCGAGGCCCGTCACCATGCCGATTCCGCGACAGAGCTCCGCGACGACCTCCTCGTAGGCCGAGCGGGACGCTTCGACGTCGGGCGCCGAGGCCGCCTCGAGCAACTGTCCTTTGTGCGGTGGTCCGCCCGCCATGGCCAGATCGCAGAAGCTGCCCCATACACGATCCCACGCGACGCGGCCTGCCGCATCCATCACCAGCGGCGCAGCGCCCATCGACACAGGCTCGATGTCCTCGTAGCTATCGCGGTACTCGGGCGGCAGCAGCGTGCGCACGCGCTCGTTCAGCGTTTCGAAGCGGCAGTCGGTCTGGAGCATCAGTGGCGTTCCCGTCCTGGTTCAGTGGAGAGCGCTCGCCGAGGCCGATGGCCCGACGGCGTAGAGCTGCACCCAACCCTCGGCCTGCGGCACGCGAACGATCTGCTGCGCAGCCGTCGTGCCCCGGGAGTTGATCCACGTCGAGACATGCAACATCGATCCGTCGCTCAGTCGATGGTGTTCCTCGTCCTCGACGGTCTGATCAGGGGGCACACCAGGCGTCGGCTCCTGAATCAGCATCAGCCACGCCGGCGCGCGAGGACTCTGCGGGGCGCCAAGATAGTTCACCGTCACGCCGCTCGCGACCAGCCTCCAGTCGTATCGCTCCCGGCGCGTGGGATCGGGAGCGAAGGGTGGGATGCCTGCCTCCGCGAGCTCCGAGGGACGCGGCCACGAGCCGGTTCGCGAGCGGAGCGCCTCCGCTTCCAGCAGCCCCTCCTGCAGCTCCCGGAACACGCGCTGTTCGTCGGCCGGCCGGTCGGCAACCAGGCGCTGAAATGGAAGCAGATTCCGCGGGCTCGACGTCATCGACCATGTACCGGATGTCGATGCCAGGTACATCCAGACGCCGACGATGACCGCCATGCCCGCGCGTAACACCGACAGCATCTCCCTGCGCGCGGACAGCACTTCGACGGCTTCCCGTCTGACGATCCCGGCCATCAGGACGGCCTGCGCGCGCGCAGACGCGCGGACGCGAGGGTCAGGAAGAAGATCGCGCTCACGGCGAGCACGACGGCGCCGCCGGTCGGTACCACCAGACGGGTTGATACGCCCAGGCCGCCGATGCCGGCGGCGAATGCGACGGCGACGCTCCAGACCAGGTAACCGCGTGTGCTCCTGGCGACGTTCCTGGCCGCGGCGGCGGGCACGACCACGAGCGCCTCGACGAGCAACGCGCCGATGATCTTGAGGCTGACCACGATTGAAAGCGTGAGCAGGACGGCGAAGAAGTACTCCAGGTACACTGACGAGGCGCCGGCGACGCCGGCGAGCGGCGGGCTCAGGCTGTCGAGCAGGAGGCGGTTGTACTCGCGGGCGAGGAGGATCGCCACGATCGCCCCGACGACCACCAGGAGCAACAGGTCGCCATCGGTCACGGTCAGGAGGCTTCCGAACAACACCGATTCGACCTGGTGCACGTTGAACTGGCGCGTGAGAGCCACGAGAAGACAGAGCCCGAGCCCGAGCGTCAGGGCGTGGAAGACGCCGATCAGGGTGTCTGGCGGCAGCGTGGCGCGGCGCTTGACGTACACCATGGCCAGCGTCGACAGGAGACAGAACCCGAACATGCCGCCGTACGGCGCGTTCAACGGTTCTCCAAGCAGCAGCCCGATCGCAACCCCGGTCAACGCAGCCTGCCCGAGTGCGGCGCTGAAGAACGCCATCCTCCGCGTGACGACCAGGTGGCTCAGTCCTCCCAGCACGGGCGCGAGGACGAGCACGCACAGGATTCCCCGGATGAGGAACGGGTACTGAAAATCCGAGGGCAGCAGGCCGCGGGCCGCGAGGTCGGCACACCACGCATACAGTGCGGTCATTGCCGCCGCGCCTCGGCTCGACGGACGTCGTGCTCCTCGCCGCCGAAGACGTCACGCGGCGATCCTTCCGCCAAGACGATCCTGTCGAGCACGGTCACGGTGTCCGCGAGGCGCCGGACGCGATCCTGATCGTGAGAGATCATCAGCACGGTGGTCCGTCGCGCGCGGCGCAGCGCAAGGAGCGTCTCGTCGAGCCACAGAGCGGACTCGTCGTCCAGACCGGTACCCGGTTCGTCGAGGATCAGCAGTTCGGGCTCCGGATCGAGCGCGTGAGCGAGCAGCACTCGACGCAGCTCCCCGCCCGAAAGAACGGCGAGCGGACGGTGCGCCGTCCCCTGCATGCCGACGCCGTCGAGGAGACGCTCGATGCGCGCACGCACCGGCGCACTCACGCCGAGGCTCACCGGACGCCGAGTCCTGGTCAGCGCGAGAAAATCCTGAACCGTGACCGGCAGCGTCGCGTCGACCCCGAACGTCTGTGGCACGTAGCCGATCGAGCCGTCGCGGCGCCAGTTCATCAGAATCCGCCCGTCGAAGGCGATGTGGCCGAGTATCGCCCGGATGAGCGTGCTCTTTCCCGCCCCGTTCCTCCCGGCAACGACATGCGTCGTGCCCGGCTCGATCCGCAGCGACACGCGATCGAGTATCGCGTTGCCGTGGATGCGGATCGTGAGAGCCTCGACGTCGACCAGCGGCGGCGAGGCCTGTTCACCGCTCACGCTTCGGTGACCAGCGCGCGAATCATGGTCTCGACGTTGCGCTGCATCTCCTGCTCGAATTTCTCGGCGGTGTACGCCCCGGAGGCAATGTGGGTGATGGTGTAGACCCGCACGCCGGTTTCGTCCTCCAGCACCTTCAACATGGGCTGCGGGAACGTCTCCTCGCTGAACACGACGCGAATCTTCTCGCGCTGGAGCAGCTTCACCATGTCACGCAGTTCGCCGGCCGACGGGGTGAGCCCGTGTGCCGGCTGTACGACGCCGGCCACTTCGAGACCGAACTCCTGCAGCAGGTAGCCGTACCCGTCGTGCACGGTCACGACGCGAGTGATCTTCGCGTCGGCCAACTGCTGCGCCGCCTTTGCCTTGATGAGCCGGAGCCGCCGCGCGTAGTCGGCGGCATTGCGCTGAAGCGTGGCCGCGTCGGCCGGACGCAGGGCCGCGATTGCCTTCTGGATGGCGTACGTCTGCTGGATGGCGTTGGTGAACGAGATGAAGGTGTGAGAGTTCACCCCGCTGCCGTGTGCGGCACGTATCTGAGGTGTCGTCTCGTTCACGCGAATGATGACGAGCTTCGTGTTGCCCGAGGCTTTGATCATCGGCAGGATGAAATCGTCGTGCCCAATGCCGTTGATGACGATGGCGTCGAGGTCGGCGAGCTTCTTGATGTCGTCGGGCCGTGGCTGGTAATCGCCCGCGTCGATCTCACCAGGGAGAATGGAACGCACCTCGTAGCCGGGCAACGTCCCGACGACGTTCTTCGTCCACGAATAGTACGGATGCAGCGTCACGCCAATCCTGAGAACCGGTGTCTGGGCATTCGCCGACGATGCCACCATGACGAGCGCGACGCCGAGCAGGGAACGAACGAGCGAGCGCATGATCCGTCATCTCCTGTTGTAGTAAACCGGATCGGGAGGCTTGGAGAAGAGCTCCGTCCAACCTGAAGATTGCGGCTGACGGATGAACCCCACTTGAACCTGTGTCCCGTAACCGTGCATCCACACATAGGTGTGGAGCATCGTGCCGTCGGGTAACCGATGGTGCTCCTCGTCTGGCGGAGCCGTGTCGGGCAGCATCCCGGGTTCGGGCTCCTGGATCTCCAGCAGCCATGCCGGCAGGGCCGGATCCGCAGGCAAACCGAGATAGTTGACGATCCAGGTCTGTTGCAGCCGCGACCACCGATACCCGCCGGGAACACTGCCGGCCGCAAACGGCGCCACCCCGCGAGCCGCGAGCGCCTCGGGCTCCGGCCAGGCGCCAGACTCGGCTCTCTCTTCTTCTGCCACGAGCAACGCGGACCGTATCGCAGAAAACATCTGCTGATCGCCCTCCGGCAGCATCGCGACGAGCGCCTGATACGGCAGCAGATCACGCCCCTGTTCGGACGAGCGTCGCGGGCCGAGCACGAGGTAGAGCGCCACCGCTCCCACGACGGTCAAGGCGAGCGCGACCACGGCGAGCCGCTCCCGGCCGGCCGCTTCGCGGGCCTCGGCGGCCCCGGTGTGCCGTTGCTCAATCACCCACGCGCCTCCCCTCTTGCGGTCTGCGCCCGAGGCGCTGAACGTGTCGCGAGCGACACCACGATAACGACGAGCACCCACGCGGCCGTGACCAGCGCTGTGGCGTGCGTGACCGCGAAGCTATCGCCGCCGGCGGCGCTTCCGGCGTCCGCCATGTGATGGAGAGCCGTGTGCGCGGCGAATGCCGCCAGCGCGTACGCAATCCATCGATCGTACAGTCTCTGCCGGCTGAGCCACTGTCGGCACGTGAAGATGATAGCGGCGAGCCAGACCTCCGCAAGCGCGGCGAAACCCAGAAACGCAGTCATCGCCACCATCGGATGAACGCCCGCAAATGGCAGATCGTCGACGAGCGTCCGGGCCAGTGTCGTCCCTTGCAGCACGCCGACACCGGCGGCGAGCACGCGGAGGATTGCCTCGCGCGACCCGAAGAGCATATAGAGCGCGCCAATCACAACCATCGACGCGGCAATCACCGCTGGAAACGGGGCCAGTGCATCGATCGACCTGGCGCTCAGACCGAAGGCGACCGCTCCGACTGCCTGGCCGGCGATCAGCACGCCCACGCGCCGGATCGCCACGCCGACTGCCAACGGCACTCCGAGCAGACACAACAGCATCAACATGTGGTCGCCCCAGCGCACTGTCGCATGTGCCGCCAGCGCCGTGAACCTCGCCAACACATCGTCGCAGTGCGGATCGAGCAGAACTCGCATCGCCGCGCCCGTCACACGGACGTCGATCGCGCGTCCATCGGGCCGGACCACGTGGAGCTCCGTGACGACCGGCAGCAGCGGCTGGCTCTGGAATGCGTTGAGGGTCACACTCAGCCCGTCGAGGCTTCGGACCGGAAACGTCACCTCGATGGCGAGCCCGCGACCATCGGCTGACCGGTTCACCGTCAGCGCATCGGACGCGAGAGACCGCTCGCCCCGCAGGTCGAGATTGCGAATCACCTGTGTCGCCACCGGAGCCAGCAGCCCCGCGGTCACGTCCGGAGAGAGGCTGCCCTCTTCCGTTCGAGACAACCCGGCATCGGTGACCGCGTTCAGCGGCACCTGCAGTCGAAGCCGAAGGCGGGGGCCGGCCACCTGCGCATCGATCCGCACGACCTGTTCTTCCGGGACGTCGTGCGCCTGAGCGGAGGGCGGAACGAGCAGGACAACCGCCGTCAGCCACACTCCAAGTACCGTCGTGCGTCTGACGCTCCTCGTCATGTCGCGGCGCATATCGGCGTCGCAGGTTCGACGGCCTCGTTCCGGTTCATCGTCGCGCCAGCCGCGGATGTTGCCGCAGTAACCGCTGGAGTGAGCGCCTCGTCCTCCGCGTCGGGCAGCGTCAGCACGACCCTGGTACCGGCATCGGATTCGAACGCGAGCTCTCCTCCTGCCCGCTCGGCGAACACCCGGGCGAGAAACAACCCGAGGCCATAGCCGCGGCCGGCATCCTTGGTCGTGAAGAACGGTTCCCCTGCGCGTCGCAGGACATCAGGCGTCATGCCGCTCCCATGATCCTGGATCTCGAATGTGAAAGTGTTTCTCTTCCGCAGAATGGACAGCGCCACCTGCATCGATGGGCTGCTGGCGTCGAACGCGTTCTTGATCAGCGAGAGCAGGACCTGCACGAGCCCCGCCCTTCGCACGAGCATCCGTGAGGGGGTCGGCGCATGCACGGTCAGCCGCTCACGCAGTTCGGCGGGCAGGCGAGCGCGGATGTCCGCGACGAGATCGTCGATGGCAATTTCGGCGGCTTCCTCGGCCGCACTCCCTCCGGCACGTCCGCTCATCTCGTCGAGAATCAGCTGGCAGCGGTCGACTTCGGATCGAATCAGATGTGCGTCGCCGGCGCACTCGGCCGGTACCGGCAGGTGGGCGAGCGTTCGCTCCAGTTCCTTCGATGCAATGGCAATAGTGGCCAGAGGGGTCGAGAGCTCGTGCGCAGCACCAGCCGCCAACGTCGTCATCGACATGAGGCGTTCCGCGCGGGCCGTCTGCGCGCGCGCGTCGTCCAGCAGCTGTTCTCGCCGGGCGATGGCACGGGAGGCGGCGCCCGCGAAGTGCATGGCGAACTCCGCGAGTGTCGATGTGGCGAGCCACATCGCGTAGATGTGCGTCGGGAAGTCCACGAACCGGTGATGTGCCGGAACGGCTTCTTCCATGTGCCAGGACACGAGGAGCCCATAACAGCCAAAGGCCGCGAGGATGCCGAGGTACGCCCAGGCGCGACCCAGCGTGACCGCCGCCAACGCGACCTGCACGACATAGATGACCGCGAAGGGGTTCGACGGTCCGCCGCTCAACTCAAGGAGCGACGTCAGCAGCGCAATGCGAAGCATCAGCGCGGCCGCCGACACCCACCGCGCCTCCTCGTCCCCTCTTCCGGTGCGGAGCGCCAGTTCGACGTTGATCAGCGCGCCCGCCGCCAGCAGCGGGGCGATCCGTCCCAGCGGGAACACGCCGGACCGAACCGTCATCGCCGCGATGACGACGACTCCGTCAATCGCGGCCGCCGTCCACCAGAGGCGTCGCAGCCATCCTTCCACGGCCAGCGGCGACACGTCGAAGGTCCAGATGCCGTCGATGGGTCGCTGCCGGAACATCTGCATCGCGTGACTCGCGCAGTCTATCGCAAGGCCTTGGCCGGACCTGATGCGACAATTTGCCGCACCTCTGCGCCTGCTTCACGACGCGGCTCATGACTCCACGCGCCCACTGCGACGATTTGCCGCACGGCGTGCGCGGGTACGGCTCACTACACTCCTAGTGCTCGTTCAGAGCACGTCGGCCTCACATGCGTCTCTTCGGGATTGCACTCGTTCTTGCGGTGCTTGCAGTCGCACCGCGTTCCGCCTCGGCGGATCCGGTCCGTATCGTTGTCCTCTCGAGGTACTCGGAAGCGGTAGCATCCGCGGTTGAGGCCTTCGAGGCGAAGTTCGGCAGCGGTCTGATTCACGTCGATCTCGGCGAGACGAGCATCGATGCGTCCGTCGTTCAGCGCGCGAACGTCGTCTTCGTGCACTATATGTCGGCGCAGGTCTTCTCGCGCCTGGCGCCTGACGTCCGTGCAGCCGCCGCCCGTGGAGCGGCCGCGCTCGCCGTACCCGCCGACAACATGGAACGCCAGTGGGGCATCAAACCAGATGCCCGATACTCCGCGCGTGCCGACGCGTACTGGCAAGCGGGAGGCACTGACAACCTCACGGCCTTCCTGGCGATGCTGTACGTCGCCGGCGGAGGGACGAAGACGCTGGAGATACCGGAGCCGGCGTCGCAACTGGCTTCGGGCATCTATCACCCGAGAGCCGGCCGGCCATTCGCCTCGCTCGAGGCATACCTGCAGTGGTACCACGCGCAGCGGATCGTGCCGGAGTCGGCGCCGCTCGTGGCGGTTCCCTTCTTCTCGAACAACTTCAAGTTCCGGGACCTCGCGGCCATCGACGCGGTCGTGGCACGGCTCGAAGCGCAGCGCATCGGCGCCGTGGCCGTCTTTGGTTGGCCAATCATGTCGCTGCGCCCGCTGCTGACGATCGGGGATCGTTCGCCGGTGCGCGGCTTCATGGCATTCAACCTCGGATTCACGCAGTCCGACGATCTCGCGGAGTTCGAGCGCTACGGCGTGCCCGTGATGAACCTGCTCACGAGCCGCCAGAGCGCCAGCGAGTGGATGGCGTCGGATCAAGGCATCACTCCCGATCGCGTGTCCACGCAGCTGAACAGCCCTGAACGCGCTGGCGCAAACGAGCCGATCCTGGTCGCGACAACCGAAAAGGTCGACGGCAGCGAGACCACACGCACGCAGCCCATATCCGAGCGCGTGGATGCCGCGGCGCGACGGATGACACGATGGCTTGCGCTGCAGGACAAACGGAACGCCGACAAGCGCATCGCGTTCGTCTACTTCAGCACACCGCCCGGCAAAGGGTATCTCGGCGCGAGTTACCTCAATCTGATGCCGAGCCTCGTGAACCTCGTACGTCGCCTCCACGAGGAGGGCTACACGACCGGCAACGACCTGCCCGACGAACAGACGCTGATCGACACACTCACGGCAACCGGCCGCAACATCGAGCAGTGGGCGCCCGGCGAACTGGCCGAGATGGCCCGGCTCGCCACCCTGGTCCCGATGTCGAAGTATCGAGCGTGGTACGCGCGCCTGCCGCGAGAGTTCCGCACGACTGTCGAACGCGTCTGGGGTCCGCCCGAACGGTCGCAGCTCATGACGGTCCGTGGCGCCGACGGTCAGGCGTCGTTCGTCATTCCAGGACTGAAACTCGGCAACCTGTTCTTGGGACCGCAACCGCTGAGGACGACGTACGACCGGGCCGTGCAGGTGCAGCACGACACGCTGACACCGCCGCCGCATTCATACATCGCGGCGTATCTCTGGTATCGCTACGAGTTCAAGGCCGATGCGGTCGTTCACATGGGGCGCCACGGCACCCTCGAGTGGCTGCCTGGCAAGCACGTCGGGCAGGCGGGGTGGGACGACTCGGAAGCGATCCTCGGCGACCTGCCGAACCCGTACTACTTCATCATCGACGGCGGCGGCGAAGCCATCCAGGCGCGTCGTCGTTCCGCTGGCGTCATGATCGGTCATCTGACGCCGCTCGTCGCCGGCGCCGGTCCACAGGCGGAGCATCAGCCGCTCCGTGATGCGATCGACGGATACGAATCGTCCGCCGGCGTTTCTCCCGAGGTCGCCGACGAATACCGCAGGCAGATCCTCGAATCCGTTCGAGCGCTGAAGCTGGATCGCCAACTCGGTCTCGATCTCGAACGCACGCCGTTCGACCAGCTGTTCGACACCATCGCCGACTTCGTTCGCGACATCGAGGAGGGACCGACGCCGCTCGGCCAGCACACGATCGGCACCGCTCCCGCCGAACATGTCCAGCGGGAAGGGCTCGAATCGTTTATGCGGACGGCATTCCAGCCCGAGGACCGTACACGGATCGGGACCGGGCTTCGCGTCTGGTCCGACGCCGTGTTCGACGGGGCGCCCCCTCAGGCTTCAGCAGATCTGCCGCAGGCGCTGCGCGACAAGACGAAGCAGGCGATCGCCGATGCGGAGACGTGGATCGCGAACATCCGCCGCTCACCAGGGATGGAGCTCGACGCGATCGTGCGCGTATTGAACGGCGGGTACATCGTGAGCGGACCGCTGGGCGATCCCCTTCGAAGCCCCGCCTCGATTCCGAGCGGACGGAACCTCCACGATCTGGATACATCGCTGATCCCGACAAAGGCGGCGTGGGAAGTGGGCAAACGGCTGGCCGAGCAGCAGATCGCGCGATTCAAGGCCGACACCGGACGCACGCTCGAGAAACTCTCGATGGTGCTGTGGTACGGCGAAACGGCTCGCAGCCGCGGCGTCATGGAGTCCGAGGCGATGTGGCTGATGGGAGTCGAGCCGCGGTGGAACGCCCGCAACGTGGTCGACAGCCTGCGGCTCGTGCCGGACGAGGAGCTCGGACGTCCGCGCGTCGACGTCATCTACACCGTGTCCGGCATCTATCGCGACGGGTTCGGCGACAAGATCCTCTGGCTCGATCGCGCCGCGCGGCTGGCGGCGTCGGCTGGCGACAACGCCATCAGCCGCCACGATCGCGAGGTCAAATCTGCCCTCGTCGCGAGCGGCGTCCCCGAGAGAGAGGCAGAACAGGCGGCGACCGCCCGCGTGTTCGGCGCGGCACCCGGGATGTACGGCGTCGGAGGCATCGAGCAGATCGTCTCGCGCAGCCTGGACGACGGCGAAGAGAAGGGCATCGCCGAGATGTACCTGCACCACATGAACCATATCTACTCGGAGACGGTCTGGGGCGCGGAGGTCGGCAACACGCTC
>WBZO01000430.1_pt1 | contig 91368 bp, 84 predicted proteins | sample 5204261 | NCBI WGS metagenome assembly WBZO01 (sample SAMN12412400, study PRJNA552823) | activated sludge metagenome | isolation source: activated sludge from anammox sidestream of wastewater treatment plant... | place: USA: North Carolina | collected 2017-09 | reverse complement strand
TTTTGAGCCAAATCCAAACGACAATTTTAAAATGGAGCCGGAATAAGACGCGTCGTTTAGTCGACGCGTATCCGGACTTTCAGTCCGTAACTCAAACCCACCGGCTTTAGCCGGTGGTTGTTTAGTATGGTTCGGGCTGGATGAAAAGCGTCAATGAAAGAATTTTTCCCCGGTTGTTGGCGGTTACGATGCCGCTGCCGACGGATGAGACGCGATTGGAATCGGGGGATGTAATTGTGCTTGGAGGAACGCAAGAAAATCTCGCGGCTGCGGAAAATTAAATTATTACAAGATTAGACAATATATTAAGCAGGAAAAATGAAATCAAAGATAACAAATCCCTGTTGACATTGTGACTTTTTGTGAAAAGATTTCAGACATTTACAGTATTTAAGAATGGACAGTACCGTGAAGAAAGTGTATATTCGCGGTTCCGCCCTTTGCTCTTTTTGAAGGGCAGGTGTTGGGCAATCAACGATTGCATCAATAAATTAGAATGGCGCAAAAATGAGGCGCAAAGTTCATCTTATATGGAGGGATATATGATTAAAGCTGTTCAAGCAATTGTTGGTTTAGGATTGCTCTGTTTTGCCGCAACACAAACGGTTGTTGCTGCTACAGACATTTCTAAATTACCGCGTGTAAAACAAGAACTGGTGGCTCCGCCAAATGTACCAGCGCACGAGCAAGTTTCAAAAGGTCCTAAAGTTGTTGAAGTAACCATGGAAACCGTTGAGAAACTGATCGAAGTTGCTCCAGGTGCAAAAGTATGGGCGCTAACTTTCAATGGCAGCGTTCCTGGTCCGCTAATCGTTGTTCATGAAGGCGATTATGTTGAATTGACATTGAAAAATCCAAAATCAAGCACTTTAGCGCATAACGTAGACTTCCATGCTGCTACCGGCGCATTGGGCGGCGCAGGTTTGACATTGGTGCAACCGGGTGAAGAAGTTGTACTGCGTTGGAAAGCAATTAAACCAGGCGTATTCGTTTATCACTGCGCTCCTGGTGGAACCATGATTCCGTTCCACGTTATTTCTGGCATGAGCGGCGCGATTATGGTATTGCCAAAAGGTGGCCTGAAAGACGAAAAAGGCAAACCATATCGTTATGACCGTGCATACTACATCGGTGAACAAGATTTCTACCTGCCAAAAGACAGCAGCGGCAAATTCAAAGAATACGGCTCACCAGCTGAAGGCATGGCTGATATGCTCGAAGTTGCTAAAGGACTTATCCCAACTCACGTAGTGTTTAACGGCGCTGTTGGTGCAATTACCGGCGATAACGCGCTGAAAGCTAATGTAGGCGAAAAAGTTCTGTTTATCCACTCTCAAGCTAACCGTCCTTCCTATCCGCACTTGATCGGTGGACACGGTGATCTGTATTGGGTAGGCGGTTCATTCAGCGACGTACCGCTGACCAGCCAAGAAACCTGGTTCGTGCCAGCAGGTGCCGCAGTTGCTGCAGCCTATCAATTCCATCAACCTGGTTTGCATGTATACCTCAGTCATAACCTGATTGAAGCGGTATTACTGGGTGCTGCCGCTCATATGAATGTTGAGGGCAAATGGGATGATGACATCATGACGCAAGTTAAAAAACCAGCCAGCTTTGATGCAAAAGCTGCAATGGACCACTAAGACTTGATTTAGTGTAACTTACAGTCATTATAAAGGCCTCAACCAGTTCAGGTTGAGGCCTTTTGTTTTTATACCCTTATTCTTTAATTGTGCCATGTCGATCAAATCGCATATCCGGACAGTTCCGCATTATCCGCATCACGGCATTATGTTTCGTGATATTACAACCTTATTGAAAGATCCGGTCGGGTTACGTACAACGATCCAGGAGATTGCGCATCGTTATGAAGCAGCAGCGATTGATAAGGTCGCCGGTATCGAGTCGCGCGGTTTTATTATTGGCGCACCGGTCGCCTATCAACTCGGCAAGGGATTTATACCGGTTCGAAAGCAAAACAAATTACCCGCGAAAACGATTGGACGGGACTATCAATTGGAATATGGCAGTGACCGGATTGAGATTCATGTTGATGCGATACAGCCGGGGGATCGCGTGTTGCTGGTGGATGACTTGATTGCCACAGGCGGAACCGCGGAAGCCGCTGCCGGATTGATTACGGATATGGGCGGCATCGTGGTTGAATGCTGCTTTGTGATCGACTTGCCGGATGTCGGCGGGCGGGTGCGGCTAGAGAACCTCGGTCACAAAGTATTCGCGCTGTGTGAATTTGCCGGCGGTTAATTTCCGGAAGTGAGCGCAACGGAGATTCATACAATCTCAAGCTTGCCGCAATGCAGTCAGTAGTTTTTCGTGAATGCCGCCGAACCCGCCGTTGCTCATAATCAAAATATGATCGCCCGGCCGTGCGATGGCTGTAATGGCTTGGATGAGCTGATTCAAATCATCGTGACAATGCGCTTTCTTTTTTAATGTCGTCATTGCGGCTATTGCCCATTGCGAATCCCGCGTAAAGCAAAAAACATGATCGGCGGTTTGCAGACTGGTTGCGAGTTGATCCTTCCACACGCCCATTTTCATCGTGTTTGAGCGCGGTTCCAGCACGGCGATGATTCTTTCCTGATTAACGTGCGTTCTCAGGCCGTCCAGGGTTGTTTGGATGGCAGTCGGGTGATGCGCGAAATCGTCATAAACCGTGATGCCGTTAACCGTACCTCGCACTTCCATGCGGCGTTTCACGTTTCTGAATTGTGCTAACGCTTCGAGCCCGATATTCACCGATACTCCCGCATGCCGAGCAGCGATCAGTGCTGCAAGTGCATTCATCCGGTTGTGATCGCCCAGCAAATCCCATTGCAGGGATCCTTGATTGCCGGCGCCCAGATAGATCCCGGTGTCATTTCCGCGTAATCGCGTATGCCAGCCGGATTCAATGCCGAAGTATTCAACCGGTGTCCAGCATCCTTGTTCCAGCACATGTTTCAGATTGCTGTCTGTGCCGTTGACGGCGATCAAGCCGTTATTGGGAATAATCCGCACAAGATGATGAAATTGCCTTTTAATCGCCTCGATATCCGGGAAAATGTCGGCATGATCGAATTCAAGGTTGTTTAAAATGGCTGTCCGGGGGTGATAGTGAACAAATTTTGAACGTTTATCAAAGAACGCCGTGTCGTACTCATCGGCCTCGATGACAAAGAACGGTGAAACTTCCGCAGTATTCGAACCGGGCTGACCGGCAGACAGCGGCAGGTTGCCAATGCGTGCCGATATGCCGAAATTTTCCGGGATGCCGCCGATCAGAAATCCCGGATTTAAACCGGCATACTGCAAGATCCACGCCAGCATGGAACTGGTCGTGGTTTTGCCATGCGTGCCTGCAACTGCGAGCACCCAACGGTTTCTGAGGATATTTTCCGATAACCACTGCGGACCTGAAATGTACGGTAAATTCCTGTTGAGAATTTCCTCCATAAGCGGATTGCCGCGCGTAATCACGTTACCGATCACGAAGATATCCGGCCGGATTTCAACTTGCTCGGGTGTATAGCCCGCGATCAATTGAATACCTTGCGATTCAAGCTGTGTGCTCATCGGCGGATAAACATCCTGATCGCAACCGGTGACGGTATGTCCGGATTCGCGTGCAATGGCGGCAATGCCGCCCATGAAAGTACCGCAGATTCCAAGAATATGAATGTGCATGCTCAGTTTTTTTGTCAGAATAATTGCAAGAAGTGGAAAATACGATTATGGATGTTAATTGTCCGGAATTATAGTTTATCTACCTGACGATTAGAGAATCTGTGAAGAGTATTGTGATGCATCGATCGGATCATTTTGCCGGAAAATGTTATGGTTTTATTTTTATGTAATGTGCTTGTGAAAATATGCGATTAGCCGGTCAATCCTATCGTGGGCGATTTGCGCCGTCACCGACCGGACCATTGCATTTCGGTTCTCTGGTTGCGGCGGTAGGCAGTTATCTTGATGCAAAATCCCAGAATGGTAAATGGCTGGTCAGAATCGAAGACGTCGATTGGCAGCGGACGGTGCCGGGAGCCGTCAGCGAAATTCTGACGGCGCTGGAAGGCTTTGGTTTCGAATGGGATGAGGAAGTGGTTTATCAGAGTCAGCGCGCCGAGGCTTATTTGAATGCGATGAATGTCCTGGAACAATGCAGTCTTGTTTATCCTTGCACCTGTTCAAGAAAGGAAATCGCGGATTCCAGCATCATGGGAATCAGCGGTCCTGTTTATCCGGGAACATGCCGGAACCATCCGCCGCAGGGAAAAAAATCCTATGCAATGCGGATTCGAGTGAATGATGAAATCATTTTTTTTCAGGATCGAATCAAAGGGAAGTATTCGCAAACATTGAGCCGTGATATTGGTGACTTTGTCTTGCGCCGGGCGGATGGAATATTTGCTTATCAATTAGCCGTGGTGGTGGACGACGCGATGCAGCATATTACCCATGTCGTGCGTGGCGCGGATCTACTTGATTCAACGCCGCGCCAAATTTTCCTGCAGCAAGCGCTGGACTATCCAACGCCTGAATACATGCATTTGCCGGTAGTAACGAATCCGCAAGGTGAGAAACTCAGTAAGCAAACCAACGCGATACCGATTGATGCCAAAGATGCCTTACCGCTATTAGTCAAAGCATTGCATTGTTTGAGGCAACGGCCGCCAGCAGAGCTGTTGCAAGGAGATGTTTCCTCATTCTGGCAATGGGCCAAACAGAATTGGCAAGTGGCGCTCGTTCCGGGTTAATCAACGGTGTGAATGCACCCTAAACACTTTTTTGGATTCTAAGCCGCTGGTTTGGGATTTGTGCTAGTCTGCTCGCTGGAATCGACTTTCAGCGCGTTGAATGAGGAATGACTGTGGCTTTTTTGCCTTTTAATATCGCAAGACATAAGCAACTAAAGGTGGTGATCGCCGGAGGCGGTTATGCCGGACTGGCGGCATTAACGAATCTCTTGCAATTTGCTCCGGATACCGGAATTACAATCATCGATCCGCGATCGCATCACATCAAAATAACGCATTTGCACGAAACGTTCAGATACCCGTTATCGGATCTGTTGGTGCCTTTTGAAACAATTGAGAACCGTTACGGTTGCCGGCATATTCAAGCCTCTTTACCGATTGATCCGGAAGCCTTGCAAAGCTATCAGGATACAAAGCAGCTGGTGATCAACGGTGAGATAGTCGATTTTGATTATCTGGTCATCGCTGCGGGTTGTGAGAGCAACGCTGCCGATTCCGGGCAGGATTCCAATATACTGACTTTGGATGATTTCATGAGAGCCAGCGGCGCCGATTTGTTGTCAACCAGGTTGGATGGCTACGATCAGGCGGCGCCATCGGTTACTGTCGTTGGCGGCGGCGCAACCGGCATCCAGTTTCTTTTTGAGATCCGGCAATACCTGCTTCGTGTCAATAGTAAAGCCAAGCTAACCTTGGTTCATTCGGGGCAGCACGTGCTGGAACAATTTCCTCGCGGTTTTGGCGCTTACGTCGAGTCGCGCATGGATGACATGGGTATCGCCTTCTATCCGAACACTTATTTTTGCGAACAGCAAGCGGATCAAATTTTATTGACTGACAAAGAAACAAAAACACAAATAGTGCTATCATCCGATTTAGCAATTTTGTTTTTGGGCAAAAAGCAACGAAATACGCTTTCTGCCAATGCGTTCGGACAGATTCTTGTTGACCGGAAGCCGTTGCACAATATTTTTATAGCCGGGGACTGTTCGCATTTTCAATCGCCAGGATCAAATACCCTGACGGCGCAATCAGCGGTTCGCAAAGGTAAACTGGTAGCGCGTAACATTCTGCGGCATGCCGGCTTCCCTGGATTACTTGAACCGTATCTACACCATGAGATAGGGTATGTTGTGAGTCTGGGGGCTGCGGATGCGGTCGGGTGGTTGGTTGCGGAAGGCAACATCATCACCGGCATTCCTGCCTTAACCATCAAAGAGCTGGTAGAAGCGCAATATGACTTATTATTGGCAGGAGTTGATACTTACGTAGTTTAGAACATCCTGCGGGAGATATTATATGCTTGGTTTGTTCAAAGATAATCCGGTAGTTGGCAAAGCCAGTACAATCGTTCAGAGTACGCCCGATAAGCTTTTCGATTTTATTGGAAATAATTTGCTCACCAACTATCCACGGTGGTCGCCGGAAGTTAAAGAACTGGAAAAAATCACCGATGGCCCTGTTAAATTGGGAACGGTATGCCGTCAAGTACGGATAGATCAGGGTAACCGCTCGGAATCGACATTTAAAGTCAAAGTGTTTGATAACGGATCGCGCATCTGTTTTGAGGGAGTTTCCAATCCCTACCGGTGCGATTATTTGATTGAGCCGGTCAATTCGTTGGATAGCCGCATTACATTTGTTTTTGAGTTACTCAGTCTGGACTTGCATGTAAGACCTTTCGAGAAGCTGGTGCGCATTGCGATTCAAGATGGTACCGAAAGAACCGTCAAGAATATTAAAAAATTAATCGAAGCCGATCAGACTAATTCCAATTAACTGGTCATGGTAGTGTCTTCGTAAGCGAATTGTTGGTTAACCTGGAGAAAAATCATGGATTTTATTGTTGAAAAAGACCCTGGATTAATTCCGCAAGTATTGTCCAAGATTCTTGATTCGTGTGTAAACGGGGTGACATTGGCCGATCCGGACCAAGAAGATTTACCCTTGGTGTATGTTAACAAGGCATTTGAGCAAATCACCGGTTATACACTGGAAGAGACGGTCGGTAAAAACTGCCGTTTCTTGCAAGGCAACGAACACGATCAAGCGGGCGTTCAACAACTGCGCGACGCGATAAAAAATAGAAAACCCGTTGAAGTGGTGTTGCGTAATTACCGCAAAAACGGCGAGCTGTTTTATAACCACCTGCTGGTTTCCCCGCTCTTCGATTCGCATGATAACTTGCTTTATTTTCTCGGCGTGCAGTTCGACATCACACCGCAGATTCGTGCCGAAGAAGAAATCAAATCGCTCAAAGAACAGCTGGCTGCACTCAAGAAATAAATTTTCAGATGCATGTGCAAACGTTGATTGTTGCTCACGGTGATAATTCTTCGACATACATGCATCTGATATCCTAAATTTTTCTCCGATCTTGCAAAACTCTCGGTCTGTCTGATTCAGGAAATTCCCATTATCGATGTGACAAGTTACGTGTGCTCCGATCTCTGGCGCTAAGCCGGATTGTTGAGGCTGGCTTTCGTCTATGCTGGAGAGTGTGCAACTGTTTCCAAGCTTATACTTTTTGAACGATAGACGAGATGCTCTACTAAGTCGTTCCTCGCTGTCGCGCGTTGATAGATTTTAGGCATCAAGGTTTTTTCTTTCATGCTTCCAACTTAGCTAAGGAAGCGCTGATTAATTCAGCGAACGTGATGAAGGGCGAGGCGCACGGAACGCAACAACCGGGACATATCAATCTGATAGGCGAGGGAGTGAGTACCGCGCAACGAAGCAATTCGCTCGTGCAGTCAATTAATCAGCGCTTCCCTAAGGCTTCCTTGCGAATCTCACTCCAGTCCGTAGAGGCCAACTCACTTTCTGGGTTGCTTAATCCTTCCAGTAACTTGGCTTCAAGTTGTTCTTCAGCTTTGCGCTTTTCATCGGCACGGATCAATTCGCGGACATATTCGCTGGTACTGTTGTCGCGGTACTGAGATGTAAAATGTCAGATTGACTAGGTCGATTATTCGAGCTTGTCCGCTAAGGATTCGTCGTAGTTCTGAGAGAAACACCGCTCACTCTTGGAATATAAGCGTAAAGTAAACAGCGCAAACGAAATCGGCGAGGCTAGTGTTTGAACTTTTGCAATTCACTTGATGAGAGGATGCTGCCGAGAAGAAACGTTTGATCGCTCTTGGCAATCAAATCTTGCTCGTTTTGGATGCTTGAACTCACTTCGGTTTCAACTGCAAACGATGCCCGTTCAAATCCGCTTTTGCTGAACTTCATGGAGACAAAACGATTCGGAGCCAGTCCGTTGACCGCAAGCAAATCAAACAATACTAAACCCTCGAAGTCTAAGCTTACGAGCTCTGTGGTTAGTTGCTTTAGCTGGCGCAAAGGATGAAAATCGGCTGTGGCAGTAACCACAGCGATTTTACCAACGATGCGTAATGTCTTAATCATTTCTACATTCTTGCTGTATAGAGATCGTCAATGGCTGCATAAGCATCTTTTGACAAACTAATGGCTTTATCTAAAGTATCTATCATCCTGCTGCCATCGGGGAATTCTTCCATGTGGGAAATTGTATGACGGTGCTTTCTGAAAAAACTATAGCCTCTATTGAAGGCATTTACCATTTTCGCATTCCCGACAGTCTTCGCATGTTCAGGCTTGAGCGTGCAAACACCGCTCTTAACGTCGAAGAAGTCGCCGAATCCATTGTCAGCATCCTCCACAGACATCTTGTAGCTGGCCATCTCCTGTTTTAAGACGCCTTCAAGCGACCGTAGATCAGGGTAAAGCAATAAGCAATAGTCAGGTAGTTTTGGAGCTGCGAGCTTGACGCAGCAGCTAGAGATTAGAAGCTTTTTAACTGCTTCGGGGAGATGAATATAGCTATGATGGAAAAATCCCTTGAGGTAGTCTTCGGCCATCTCTTTCCGAACTATTTCCGTGCTGCTGTCATCTTTGCGATATAAAACTTGCTCAAGACCTTTTAAGTCTAAAAGACCGGTGAGCATAAATATCACGCGCCGATAGCAAGAAAGAGGCTTTCCCTGTATCTGCAAAACCCTTGTAGAACGATGGTGGGTAAGCGTAAGACTGTCTTGGTGAGCAATGCTTCTTAGTGTCACCTGCTTGCAAATGGCTTCATCATGAAGAGTAATGATTTCAATATCATCTGATTCGTTAAGGAAATCCAGAATCGGATCAAACGAATCATCGGTTATCCCTTTGAGAGAGTAATTTACATTTTCAAATTCTGCGGGATTGATTGTGGCTTTCAAGTAAACGGCAAGTTGCTCGCCTAGTGGTTGATTCTTTCCCGTTTTCCATTGAATGGTGGTTGTGCCTGCCGCATTGAGGTGCAGATCAACAGTGGCAAATTCATTGCCTGCGGCACCAAAGACAACTCGTTTACGCTTTTCGAACAACTGAATCCCGCCGTCCAGCGTATAGCCGTTCGACTCCAAGAAATTCTGGATGTTCGCATCCAGCGTTTCGCGATTCAGATTCAGGTCTTTGTAGTCAGTCATCTTCCTTTACCCCGAAAGGCTCTTACTGTCCATAAGACGCAACACAAGAACACAGATTCCATTATATCGCAGAACCGCTGAATACTAACTACTAACTAGCTGATTTTGATATTTCTTTACTAAACAAGAAAGACAATGGTCGCTGTTATAGATTGCTTATAGTGTGCTTGCGCCACCAGTTTTGCCCTACTGTAAAGAAGCCTCGACTAATGGAACTTCTCGTCTACTTTTGCAAGCGCTTTGTGCGTGTTGGTCGATGCTGCATAGGAATTTGTTTTTATTGGGGCGGTGGCATTCACACTCGTATTGTAAGTTAATGTTGTTAATCATATTTATTTTTGATTTTTGAAAAGTTACTACGTTTTTTACCACATTTTTTTCATCGCTTCTCGGTTTTTAGGCAGTTGATTGGCCCAAACCGGGGTGATAGTCAGCCATCCATTCCGGCTAGTAATTCCTTCAATCTACTTTCCTGTCTGTTGAGTTCGGCGAGTACATCTTCTTCCTTTCCGTAAAGATCAAGTATGGGGATTTTCAGCCGGTAACTTTCTGCGATTCTCTCTAACCCTGTTATTCTTTCGTTGATCCGTCTGATTTCCAATTCAGCCGAACGTCTACAGGCAACAGAGCAATACGCTTTTTTCCTTCCCGTGCCCTGGCTTTCTTCGATTGGTTGTTTACATTTCACACAGTTTCCCATCGTAACTCCTTATATAAATTAGTATTCATTTCTCCAACACCCCCCCCTACTTTAATTGCTATTTTTTGCGAACGTAGGCTGAGAGCGGTACCTAAGCCGGAAGGCTGTAGAGATTTTCACGCCCCCACCCCTTGGCTATAGCTATGTTTCTCGGGTAGCTTATCGCTTCAGTGGCTTGCTGTTCTTGCTTGGTAATCGCTGCATGAATCAGGCGCAATCAGCACACGTTCACCAATGAAGTGAAGTTCTAACATGCCGTGATGTTTAGCGCACGTGAAACGATAGACCGAGCGGCCATCAGTAGGGATCAGTTTCATATCAAGGTGTTTGCAACCGTGGCAGCTTGTGCCAGTGGTTCTAGCTTCGTAGTAGGGGCGGATTGTCTTTACCGGATCAATGCCGTGATTATGGCAAAGTATCGCCCATGATTTGACTTGTTCCCATTGCGGGATTGTTTGAAGTTTCCAAATTGCTTCTAAGGTTTCTTCTTTGTTGATTGTTGCTTTATTACAACAGGTTAATAACAAGGTAACGGCTATCGGGTTAATCGGGTGGGTTTCCGTGGCGCGAAAATTATCTGAAGCCACCCCTTCACCGGGTGCATGATTTTCTTTTTCTTTCCTACCCCCTTCAAAACTTGTCGGAATTGTCGGAATTGTCGGAACAAAGCTCGAAGAGCCGCATGAATCAATGCTTTCAGTGTTCCGACAATCTGCTATTTCCGTTCCGACAAACCCGGCTTTGTTCCGACAATTACCCGTATTTTGTGCGGTTTGCTCGCTGCTTTCCGGTGTAATTAGCGTGTCCCAGTCAATCATTTTGCTCGCTCCAAATGGCTGGCAGTACATGGAATACACGCTTTGAACCTTCCCCCGGAAGGGTTTTCTTTACTTGAAGGTTGCGGCCATCGCCAGCCCGCATATACCCCTTGTCGATCAACAGCCGGGCAACCGCCCGATGATCAAACCCTTTGCATATTTCCGCCTTGAATACTTCCAAATAGCAGTAATACTCAAGATTGCCCTCATGATTCTTTTCACGGAAACCCGCCTTATTCATCGTGCGCGGTGTGTGGTTATCGTCAACCACAGTACGTTCAATATCCGTGAATCGTGATTCACCGTGTAATTCAAGAAAGTGGCGCACTTGCTCAAGCATTGCACGCTGTTCCTTGTCGCCTTCACCGCCGAAACCTTGCAGCCATGCTTTAAAGCATGTAATAGCGGCTTGCATCGCTTCACCCGGTGGCCAGCCTGTAATACCCCAATCGGTAGCCAGTTCGCCAGCAGCACCCGCAAGGGCGAACCTTGCCGCTACCCGTTGCGCCTGTCCACTGGCGGCATTGGTAAGCGTTGCCTTCTCGAACTTTTGCCGGGCATCGAAGAGCGATTCCCGCAACGTTTCCCGGTGTTTCAGCACTTGTTCAATGAAAGCAGGGAAGGCCGCACCATAGTATTTATTGACGGCCGCATTCAACGCTTTGGCGAATTCGTGCCCGTTCTCAAAGCCGTGCAGATTCTCAAAGCAGCCCAACCCTTGCCCGGCATCGGCGGGAATATCCGCCATGCGCAGTTCAGCACCGGCGGGTGTTTTCTTGCCAGCTTCAGCCACATGCTGGGCTAGACTCAACTCACCAGCGGATAAGAACAGCAGCCGCCATTTAGCGGTATTGCGTGCGCCTCCGCTCACGTTTGCCCGCACCTTGGCAGAACCGTTAGCCAGCATGTAAGCCGATTCCCCGGCAATGCGGGCATCGATCATCTTCAATTCATCCAAGGTCAAGAGTGCATCACAGTGAGACAGGGCGGTGCTTTCCAGTCCGTTATCGGTTGACCGCCACCGCTGCAAATACTCAGGCGAACCGCACACGCTACCGGCTACGGTTAAAGCGCTAGTCTTGCCGCTGGAAGTCGTGCCGCGAAGATGGAAGCCGCCGGATTCCATTTCGGTCGGATGCAATAGCGGCGCGCCAAACGCAACCGACACCGCAAACGTTAACCGACTGTTTCCCACGCACAAACCCGCCACGTGTTCTTGCCATTGCTTCAGCGTGCCACGCTGTTTGAATGGATTTGAATCCGGGCGGTTATCGTTGAATAACCATTCCTCATCGGATTGGCCAATTGAGGTATCAGGCAATACGAACGTCAAACCATCGCCCGAACCATGCCAGCCGGTGCGGTTCGTAGTTCTTGCGCGTTTTTCTGGTGTTTGTGTTTGCAGGTATTCAATGACTAATTGCCGGGCTTTGGGGGCAATGGTTAATCCTTCAGATAGCAATCGGCCTGAAGCTTCCAGACCATCGCCATTGAACGAGCGGGCAGGGATGACTAATTGCTTAACCTTGCTATCCGGATCAGCGAAACGAACCAGCGTACCCCATTCCCGCGAATCGACATCGCGCGCCAATGCCAACACTTCAAGCCGGGCGCATACCTTGCGGCGGCGTAACCGCCCGTCTTTGGTCGGTTCCAGAAAGTACAGGCCGTCATCGAACAATTCAAATCCCCGTTGCACGGCTTCCGCCTGCGGCTCTTCCTGTTTGCTGGCTGGCTTTGTTTCACCATTACCGGCATCAGGCAGGAATGCATCCTCACGCTTGATGAAATCACCGAACCGGGCAGCATCCCAGCCGCACGCCACCAAATCGGCGGCATCGTCTCCCGGCTGCAATGGCTCACCGGCTCCGCGTTCCAACCGGTCGACATCCAACACCCGAACCGAACGTGCACCCGCAGCGGCCAATCGCTTCATCAAATCATTGGCGGCTTTCTTTCCGGGCAAATCATAATCCGGGAAGATCACGCAATCACGCCCGGCAAGCGGGGCGTAATCGGATTTCTCGACCGCTTGGCTGCCACCTTGCCAGCATAGGACGGGATGATCAGGCAGCAGTTTATGCAGGGCTTCGGCCGCCTTTTCGCCTTCGGTAAACCAGCAAGCGGCATCAGGGAATTGCAGCAATCCAGGCAAGCCGTACAGCGGGCGCAAGCCGGGCGGAGCCATGAACCGCCATTTGTATTTATTGCCTTTTTGCGAAAGTATTAGCGGGCTGAATTGCTTTTTCTCTCCCTTGGGTTTGTCGTACCGGTCATGATAAAAATTGACGCGGCCATCTTGTGAAAGGTATGGATACCGCTTAGACGGCTTCCCGTGTCTCGGATGTGCAGCTGGCGGCTTTGGCGCATCGGCTGGAACCGGCATCGCATGCTTCCAGTCATCGCCAGCAATATCACCGCCCGGCGGAACCGGGGCGGCTTTTGTTTCTTTTGAATTTGTTAATGCTTTGGCATCGCCCGGTTTCTTTGAATCGCTTGTGGCGCGTTTTGACGGGCTGCTTTTTTCCGGTTCGATTCCAAGAAAAGCCGCCAGCTTTTTGGCTGCGGCTCCTTGGTTTAAATCTTCAAGATAGGCAACCAGGGCAACCAGATCAGCGCCTTTCGCATCATCGGCAAAGTCAGCCCATTGTCCTGTCGTTGTATTAATACTGAACGATCCCGGCGTATTATCAGAGCGCCGGGGATTCAGCGGCAGGTATTCATGCCCTTCACGCTTGCCATTGGGCAACCACCGATTCAGAACGGAATCAATGCTACCCAGCCCAGCGGTTGCCACCCGTTTAATGTAGGGAATCGTGGGCATTACCACCCCCTTCAGAAGGTGCAGGGATCGCTTCGCACAACTCTTCAATCGAATAAAAAAGATTGGCTATATACTCCTTTGCTAATCTTAGCGACACCAAAAAACCAGCAGTCCATACCTTAACCAAACTTACTTGATAATGAAGATCCTTTTTGCCGTTTTCTTCTTCGTACTCAGCAAGACGCACCCTTTCTATTTTTTCGGCAAGAAGAATAATCCTCACGGCTTTTTCGATGGAATCACAAATAGCTTTCGTGGTTTCTTTAAGTGTTCCGTATTGCCTTACTGTTTGCTGGATTTGCTCAAGGTTATCAACAGCGCCATCAAGCAAATTAAATAGCCCTTCCATTTGTTCCCTGCTGATGGACATGTTGCACCCATCAAGATCAACAAGGTCGCCACAGTCTATAAATTCCAGTGCGCAACTTATATCTGAGACACAATTACGCGCTTTTCGGAGTTCCTTCAGGATTTCTGAATTACTGATTGATGGGGTTTGATTGATGGTTTTTTTTGACTTACTCATGATTCATGCTCCTTTGTCTGAACGGTTTCGAGAAAACCGCCACCCGTGCGGAACACGGGGCGGGCGGATAAATCGGGTTGACAGACCGGACTTGAGACCGGCGAGCCTTTCGGCTCCCCAAAATACCCACCCATAGAAACAAAGGGGTAAATAAATAACGGATACAAAAAAACCGCTCAGCGGCGGTATCCGCTCAAGTAACAGGCTGTCAAACCCGTCCATTGATTTTGCAATGGCACAGCGAGCATAAACCCAGCAGAACGGTAAAGTCAATAGAAAATCATTCATCTTGAATGCCCCCTATTGATCGCCGCTCTAACCACTTGAAAAGGTCATACGCAAGAATGTGTTCTTTCCGCGTGTGATATGGATGATCCGCAATCCACTCTTGCAACAGGTCATGAATCTGACCGGGTGGAAGTGGCGGCAATCCGCAATTGCACGGCAATGCTATATTTCCCGATGCCGGGATAATTTGATTAACCATGATTACCCCGGCTCAGCATGAGTGAATCACGAACTTCCGCAATCAGATCATCTAGTTTCTGATTCAGAATCATGGTATGAAAATCTGATGCTGCGCGGTTTTCATAAAACCAGCGATCAATTCGGGGTGTGCTTTGGCGTAGCCTTCACCGAATTTAGAATCAATAATGCGGATAGACTGATTGAGGTATGTTTCCGCTGTGTCCCGTGCTTGTAGCATCAGGTCGGTAGGGGTTAGCTGATTGCTCATGCCGCCCCCCCGGGATGCTTGCCGGATGCACCGTTGATTTGATCGTGAATCCATTGCTGTACTTCAGATTCACGCCACCGGCTAGAATTGCCGATCTTCACCGGTGCGGGGAACTTATTTTCTTTGATTAACTGATAGATGAAACTGGATTTGAATCCAGATCGTGATTCAACTTCCGGAAGTGGTAATAATCTTTCTGTTGCCGGTATTGCGGGCAATTTTCCGGTTTCATGGGTTAATTGGTGTTGCTGGGTTGATAATGTTTGAACCATAAATAAACATCTCCATGTGAATGTGTATGCACAGCTACCAAATGCACGGAGTAGTTTATTTTTTTAAATTGGGTAATGTCAGAGCCTGGGTTCCTGTTTACCCAGAATTATTTTAGCATTATGTTTTTTATACAGTTTTATGATTTTTTCTTCTTTTCGTATCGTATCGAATGCCGCAGAAGCATACCCAGTTTCTTTCATAATTTTCCTTGCCAGCAACCGACATGATTTAATCTTTGCCATATCACGCTTTAAGATTTTTTTTGCTGCTTTAACCCAGATTCCCACGTCTTCAGCGTGATACTTCCTTGCTGCTTCTGGGCCAGCATCTCGCCACTTCTCTAAATTAGCTTGTTTTCTGGCTTCAATTTCTTGGAACTTCTCATCTTCCAGTTGTCGCAGTTTTTCAGCAACAGCAGCTTGCAAATCGGGTTGGTTGTCAATAATTTTACTTAATACGCGAGCCTTTATATACAAGCTATAGACAGTTGAACGCTGGAACTCTGACCATGCATCATTAAGCAAGGACACATACTCTGGATAAAGTGGTTTGGTTTTATATCGCAGTATGTAGATAATATTGTCAGCTTTAATTGCGAATGTATTAGCAGCTTCAATATCAGGATAGTTATCCGCTTTCAGCGTTTCATTGATCCACAATTTGAGCGGCTTTGAAATTTGTGTTTCTACTAGATTGGCATACGCTTCACCGCTGGTGTACCGGTAATTGTCACACCACCCTTTCATTGCAGTAATGACATGATCTTGATAATCAGTATCAAGCAGATCGGCAAAGCTTGCGGATAAATCTTCGTTAAACATGCACTCCCTTCAAAGCGCTGCCCTTCGAGATAAACACCCCAAGCGGTTGAAGGAAACCGTTTTCGCCTGGCCGGGCTATGGGGTGATCAAAAATATTTTACAGAACAATTCAATTTTCTGAGTCAAAAAATTTTCTTGAATTCTTGACGGTTGAAGCATGAAATTTACTGCCCAAATATTAGGCAATCGACATGAAAAACAGGGGGGTACTTTTCAAAAAACGGGTAACTTTGCGGGTAAATTTAAATGTTAAGAAATACAGAATGACTTCAATAAATGATTTCAAGTGATGATATGAATCCATTCTGAGCATCAACGGTGCACAGTGATCACTTTATTGAATCGATGATTCTATCCAAGTATAGGCGCGTCTTTTTGGCTGCCTGCTCTTCGTTTCGTGTCAATTCTTTCTGTACCAAGTTTGCAAAATTGATCAGGCTTTGTGATGGGTAGGCATCCTGCAAGCCATAATATCTAAAGATTCTTATCAACAGAATCGACAGCTTCGCGCCGCGCCATTTTGGCTTTTTTCGTGGGCGGCTCGAGTAGGGTGGCGGTTAAATCATGGAGTGTTAGCAATAGCTGAAGGTGCCGCTGTGCCCATACTGGCAAGGGCGCGGAACCGTTCGCCCAATGGCAAACGCTGACACGGGAAACGCCTGTACCCGATGCAAAATCACTCTGTTTCCAGCCTAATTTATCCAAACCTTTTTTGAAATCTTGCGGTGTCATATCAATTCCTTCGCGCGCGCATGAGAGTTTCAAGGGTAGCAGAACTATAGGTGTAAAGCAACTTTAATAGAAAGTGGGAAATTATATTAATAAAGTAAACTAATTTTAATAAAAAGTGGATAATCGTTAAATTAGTGAATTTAACATAACGTACGTTATACGCAGTCGGTTTTTATAGTGCGGTTAAAGTGGGAAATCCAATTATTACAATTAGTTACGCTGGATTTTATGCGTTTTCGCATACACATTGAATAATTATTCGTGTGCGATTACGCATAATAAATAGTACGTGTGCATAACAATGACAACGATATGGTTATTTGCCAGGTGTGAGGTGGACAACAGGATAATTCCGCGCGGGATTTTTGCATTTAATCGGCTTGTGTAGTCTGAAAAGAGCGGTTATCGAAGCATAAAAACCCCGGAATTAACCCAAAATGTCGGAACAAATCCGGGTTTGTCGGAACGTTTTATAAAAATGTCGGAACGCTGAAAGCATTTATTCATGAGGTTCTTTGAGCTTTGTTCCGACAATTCCGACAAGTTTTGAAGGGGGTAGGATAAAAACGCAAAAAAAGAAACTGAAAAGATCAAACCGATTTACTGAATAACGGGATAACTTCGGCTCCCTTTTCTAGTGCCTCGATGTGGTTACTCCACCACATCATCATCCTTTTCCGTTCCGGCAAGTATTCCGCCCGGTTGTATGCGCCTCTAACTTCATTTCTTTCACCATGCGCTAATTGCCGTTCAATAGCATCGGGGCTGAATAGGCCTGATTCATTCAATGCTGTTGAAGCAACCGCCCGGAAACCGTGACCGGTCATCTTGCCCTTGTATCCAAGGCGGTACAGTGCAAAAAGCAATGTATTGTTGCTGATAGGTTTATTCGGGTTTCTTCCGGGCAACAGGTAACGGCTATTACCTGCGATGTTTTTTAATTCGGCTAGTATGTTCATTGCCTGACTTGTAAGTGGCACCACGTGCTCATTTTTCATTTTCATGCGCGTGGATGGAATAATCCATAGCGCGTTATCCGTGTCGATTTCTTCCCATGATGCGCCAATAAGTTCATTGGTACGAACGAAGGTTAAAGCCAGCAGCTTCAATGCAAGCTGTGTTTGTCTGTCACCAATGCATTCATAGGTGGCGATTGCTCGAAGCAATTCGGGTAACTCTTCCGGTTTGACAGCAGCTTGGTTTTTCTTCTTATGCGGTGTAAGTGCTCCGCGTAGATCGCCGGAAGGATCACGAGAACAACGACCTGTTGATATACCATAGCGGAATACTTGACCGCATACACCCAGCACCCTATGCGCTAGATCATAAGAGCCGCGCTGCTCAATGATGCGGATCATATTGAGCAATTGCGGGGCTTCAATTGCGCTGATAGGGTACATGCCGATAAAAGGAAACACATTGAGTTCAAGCCGTCTCAGCACATCCTTTGTATGACTGATTACCCATGTATGCATTTGCTTTGTGTACCATTCGCGGGCGATGGCTTCAAAGCTGTTAGCTGCGGCTTCCTTCGCTTTTTGTTTGTTGATCTGCCGATCAATCGAAGGGTCAATATTGCTTATCAGCTTCACCCGCTCAGCCTGTGCAAGCTGCCTTGCTTGTTTTAATCCCACAACAGGATAGACGCCTAGTGAAATGCTTTTTTCTTTGTCATGAATCTTATAGCGTAACCGCCAATATTTGCGGCCATCTTCATAGACCCAAAGATACAGCCCACGGCCATCATGAAGCTTGCGAATTTTGACGCCTTCAGTAGCGGCATTCTTGCAAGCCAAATCAGTCAGCAATTCCATTTTGGCCATAGTGTGGTAACTCTTTATGTGGTAAAAATTGTTACCACTCTTTTTACCACATTTTTTGACTGGATTCTAGCGGATTATTTCGGATTGCTACGGAAAGGAAATGCTTTTATATAAGCTATTTTCAAGGGTTTTCTGGACTGTTGCGGAGGTGTGCGGATTTGTAAATGGCGGAGGCGGTGAGATTCGAACTCACGGTAGAGTCACCCCTACGGCAGTTTTCAAGACTGCTGCCTTAAACCAGCTCGGCCACACCTCCTTGTTTCATCAGTTGCGCATCATACCTTTTAGTGCTGATTTTGGCTAGTTGCTTCAAGCGTAATTTATTTCTGCAGCGTTTCGGCCAAGAAGCTGCAGAATGAATCATTCGATCCGATGTGCTGCTGGTTTTCAGCCTTTTACCGGTTACGCCGGTTCTTCGGATACAATTTCAGAAAATGCATTCATGAAAGGCATATATGTGGTCGGATCCTGAGGTGGCCCGCCTTGAAGCGGTACGAACGAACACCAATCAAGACATGGTGCAGCGTATGCGGCTAGGCGGTTTGTTCTATGTGCTGTGTTGCAGCGCTACGCTGCTGATGTCTCCGGAATTAGCGGTACAGTCCTACATTTTTGGTTTTGATGTTCTTTTCATTGTATTGGCGATCTTACGGCTGGTGATCTACCGCTATGCATCGAAATTCAGTAATGGCAAGCAAGCGTTGCTGGAGTTCGCGATTGCCGCCATCTATGTGGCAACAGCGGTAACTTGGGGTGGTTTGCTGGTTTGGATTTTCTTTTCCATTCAGGCAATCGACACCGGTGCGGCGCTGGCGGTCATTGCTACCGTAGGGTTTGTCGCAGGCGGTATTGCGGCTATTTCACCCCGAATTCGTCTGATGCTGGTTTTTGCCGTGTTGATTTATTTGCCGAGCCTTGCCGGCCTGGCCATGTTTATTCCCGATGAAGGCCGGCGGGTATTGATGACGATCGGCTTGGCTTATTTTATTTTTTTGATTCACAACGGTAAGTTGCAGCATCAGAATTATTGGATTGCGAGGGAGCAGGCGGTTTTATTGCAACAACAGGCGGACGATCTGGAGCAGGCGCGCTTGCAAGCGGAAAATGCCAATAAAGCCAAATCGGTCTTTTTGGCAGCGATGAGTCATGAGATCCGGACGCCGATGAACGGTGTTCTGGGAATGACTGAATTAATGGCAATGACCGCTTTAAACCCTGAGCAAAAAAAATACTTGAATGTTATTCGCGATTCCGGGCGGACGTTGTTACGCGTTATCGACGATATTTTGGATTTTGCGAAAATCGAAGCGCACAAGCTGACGATCGCTAATCGTCCATTTGATCTGGATCTTCTGCTCACCGATGTCGAATTGTTGTTTCAACAGAAAACCAAGGAAACGTCGCTGAATTTTGTTGTGATTCGCGATGGTACAAGTCAGTGCCGGTTGATCGGTGATCCGGACCGGATTAAACAAATTTTATTTAATTTGCTCGGAAATGCGTTTAAATTCACGCAACAGGGGGAAGTAAAGCTGTCGGTGCAATACCAGCCGGTGCTCGGGAAAGATCGCGTGGAATTGGAAATGACGGTAACGGATACCGGGACCGGTATTTCCGCCGAGAACCAAACGCGCTTGTTCGAGGAATTCACCCAGGTTGGCGAAACTACCCGGCATATCCATGGAGCCGGATTGGGGCTGGCGATTACGCGTAATTTGCTGACATTAATGGGCGGGGAAATTTCATTAATGAGCGAGATTGGCAAGGGGTCGCAATTTTGCGCGCGGATTCCATTGCAAGTTGCGGCCGCTGAAGTTGCCGCGGCGGGGGAGAACGATCCGGGCGGAGTCGAATTCAAGGCTGCCGGCGAATACCGTCCGCGGGTATTGGTAGTGGAAGACAATCCGGTCAATCAGATGATTAGTAAAGCGATGCTGGAGCGGATGCAATGTGAAGTGGTGATGACCGCCGACGGTGCGGAAGCGATTCACGCTTATCAGACTCAGCCGTTCAATTTGATTTTGATGGATTGCAACATGCCGGTAATGGACGGGTTTGAAGCAACGCGGCGGATACGCAGCTTGGAGCAGCAACAAAACAAGCCGCCGATTCCCATCGTGGCGTTGACAGCGCATGCCTTTGAACATATCAGGAACGAGTGTTTTGACGCGGGAATGAATGCGCACCTCAGCAAGCCTTTCAGTTATGAACAATTGGAGAAAGTACTGCAGCAATATGCTCCGGTTCATTTGTCCTGACCGGAAAAGTTGCCATGGCAGCAATTAATCGTAACCGGAAATATCGTATCAATGCGATAATTGCTAGCAAGCATGGCATATGCGCTGCAATGAGACGCATGGCCCCCTCGTTTTTTTATTTCGTTAGAATCTATGATCTGGAAACCCAGTGTGACAGTTGCGACTGTCGTTGAGCAAGATGGCAAGTATTTGCTGGTTGAAGAAGAACCCGAAGCCGGACTTGGCTTGTTTTTCAACCAACCGGCGGGACATTTGGATCCTGACGAATCGATTATTCAGGGCGCTATCCGGGAAACGCTCGAGGAGACCGCTTATACCTTTGTGCCCGATTATTTGCTGGGTATTTATCAATGGCATTCGCAGCGCGCCGGCATTACCTATATCCGTTTTGCGTTCAGTGGCCGGGTCACGCATCATGACCCGCTGCGGGTGCTTGATGCCGGCATTGTCCGCGCAGTTTGGCTGAGTTTTGATGAGATCATGCAAGAAAGCCAGCGGCATCGCAGTCCGCTGGTCATGCAGTGCATCCGCGATCACCGGGCCGGCAAGCGCTATCCGCTGGAATTGCTGACACATTATGAATCCTGATTCGACGAAAAAATACCGGGTGGTGGTCGGCATGTCCGGCGGTGTTGATTCTTCCGTTGCCGCTTATTTGTTGAAGCAGCAAGGCTATGATGTGTTGGGTCTGTTCATGAAGAATTGGGAAGATGACGATACCGACGATTATTGTTCTTCCCGCCAGGATTTTCTGGATGCGGTGTCGGTTGCGGATGTGATCGATATTCCGATTGAAGTCGTGAATTTTTCGGCGGAGTATAAAGAGCGGGTTTTTTCACATTTTCTCGCGGAATATCAAGCCGGGCGGACGCCGAATCCCGATGTGTTGTGCAACGCCGAAATTAAATTCAAAGCTTTTCTGGATCATGCCAATAAACTGGGCGCCGATTATATTGCTACTGGGCACTATGCGCAGGTACGCAAAGCCGATAGATCTTTTCAATTGTTGAAAGGCGAAGACGGCAGCAAGGATCAAAGCTACTTCTTGTACCGGTTGAATCAGGCGCAACTGGCGAATACGCTTTTTCCAATCGGGCATCTGTATAAGCGCGAGGTGCGCGCTATCGCGAAGCAAGCCAATCTGCCCAATTTTTCGAAGAAAGATAGCACCGGCATTTGTTTTATCGGGGAGCGTCCGTTCCGGGAATTTCTGAATCGCTATTTGCCGCATGAGCCCGGCGAAATTCAGACCCCTGATGGTCAAGTGATTGGCCGGCATCTCGGGTTGATGTATTACACCATCGGACAGCGGCAAGGGCTGGGTATCGGCGGCACACGCAGCGGTACTGATGAGCCGTGGTTCGTGTCCGCCAAGGATATGACCCGGAATGTGCTTATTGTTGTTCAGGGTCATGATCATCCGGATTTATTTAAACCATCGCTCAGCGCCACGGATTTAACCTGGATCAGCGGGAAAGCGCCCCATTGCAATTGGGTCTACGCCGCCAAGACCCGTTATCGCCAAGCCGATGCGCCGTGCGCAATTAGTGTTTTGACGCCAGAGTATTGCCAAGTCGATTTTGCCCAAAACCAATGGGCTGTGACGCCCGGTCAGTCGGTCGTGATTTACGAAAGTAAAGTGTGTCTGGGAGGCGGGATCATTACCGGTTAAAGCGATTTTGGCTTTTTAGCTTCGAACGTTTATCCAGTTTTCTGTATTCACCGCGGCTATCGCGTAATTATTGCAAGCTGCGCCACTGTTAACCTGCGGCATTCCAATCTTTATCGATTTGAAATAGACCTTTGATTTAGTGGGTTGTGATTTTTTTTATTGCCGGCCCTTGAAATTCTGAAGCGCAATCCCTATTATCAGCACTCATAGTTTGAGAGTGCTAACACTGTGTTTATTTGTATTGGCACCCTGACTGTTTGGTAATTTCAAGAAAAATGTGCTGTCACGTGGCGGCATCTAATATGGGATCCATTATTTTTACAGGAGAAAACAGTATGAAAATTCGTCCTTTGCATGATCGTGTGGTTGTCAAGCGATTGGAAGATGAACGTAAGACCGCGTCGGGTATCGTAATTCCCGATTCGGCGGCGGAAAAACCAGATCAAGGTGAGATCTTGGCTGTTGGCAAAGGAAAAATGGGCGACGATGGAAAACTGTGCCCAATGGAAGTTAAAGTGGGCGATAAAGTATTGTTCGGGAAATATGCCGGTCAGACGGTTAAAGTTCATGGCGAAGAACTATTAGTCATGAAAGAAGAAGATATCATGGGTGTAATTGAAGGTTAATTGCGTCGGTTCGGTGACTTGCTATAGATAATGTATTGTTGAGAGATTAGGAGAGAAAAGTTATGTCAGCAAAAGAAGTGAAATTTCATGATTCAGCACGTCATAAAATGGTGGCTGGTGTCAATGTTCTGGCCGATGCAGTTAAAGTAACGCTGGGTCCCAAAGGGCGCAATGTTGTTCTGGAGCGTTCATACGGCGCTCCGACCATTACAAAAGATGGGGTTTCAGTTGCTAAAGAAATCGAACTGAAAGACAAATTCGAGAATATGGGCGCGCAAATGCTGAAAGAAGTCGCCAGCAAGACTTCCGATGTGGCGGGTGATGGAACGACCACAGCGACGGTATTGGCGCAGGCGATTGTTAAGGAAGGCATGAAGTTTGTGGCCGCCGGTATGAATCCGATGGATCTGAAACGCGGGATTGATAAAGCGGTAGGTGCGGCGGTTGAAGAATTGAAAAAACTGTCTAAGCCTTGCGCAACGGCAAAAGAAATTGCACAAGTTGGCAGCATCTCAGCAAATTCGGATACCGAAATCGGTAAGATCATCGCCGATGCCATGGATAAAGTAGGCAAGGAAGGCGTCATCACGGTGGAAGACGGTTCAGGATTGCAGAACGAATTGGAAGTGGTAGAAGGTATGCAATTCGATCGTGGTTACTTGTCGCCTTATTTTGTCAGTAGCGCGGAAAAACAAATTGCACTGTTAGACAATCCATTCATCCTGCTGCACGACAAGAAAATTTCTAATATCCGTGATTTATTACCGGTATTGGAGCAAGTTGCCAAGGCTGGCAAACCGCTGTTGATTATCGCAGAAGATGTCGACGGTGAAGCATTGGCGACACTGGTTGTCAATAACATCCGCGGCATTCTTAAAACCTGTGCGGTTAAAGCTCCAGGATTTGGCGATCGCCGTAAAGCCATGCTCGAAGATATCGCGATTCTCACCGGTGGTACCGTGATCGCTGAAGAAGTGGGTCTAACGCTGGAAAAAGCGACTTTGAACGATCTGGGTCAAGCCAAGCGAGTCGAAGTGGGTAAAGAAAATACCACGATCATCGATGGTGCAGGCAATGTTGCCAATATCGAAGGCCGTGTTAAACAAATCCGTACCCAAATCGAAGAAGCGACCAGCGACTATGACCGGGAAAAACTGCAAGAGCGTGTGGCTAAACTTGCCGGCGGTGTAGCGCTGATCAAAGTCGGTGCCGCGACCGAGGTTGAAATGAAAGAGAAAAAAGCCCGTGTCGAAGACGCGTTGCATGCAACCCGCGCAGCGGTGGAGGAAGGGGTTATTCCAGGCGGTGGCGTTGCATTATTGCGTACGGTCCCGATCGTCAAAAAGCTGAAAGGCGATAATCACGATCAAGACGCCGGTATTAAAATTGTATTGCGTTCACTGGAAGAGCCATTGCGCCAGATCGTGACCAATTGTGGCGATGAACCGTCGGTTGTGGTTAATAAAGTAGCTGAGGGACAAGGCAATTTTGGTTACAATGCGGCTACCGGTGAATATGGCGATTTGGTTGCAATGGGTGTACTTGATCCAACCAAAGTAACTCGCTCGGCACTGCAAAATGCGGCGTCGGTTGCAAGTTTGATGCTGACGACGGATGCGATGGTCGCGGAATTGCCTAAGGAAGAGGCAGCGCCTGGCGGCGGCATGGGTGGAATGGGCGGTATGGGTGGAATGGGCGGCATGGATATGTAACAGCAATATCCATAACTGTAGAATCCAACTTCAAAGTATTAAACAGACCCCGATTATTTTGGGGTCTGTTTTTTTATGGCGAATCTATCGATCGATGGAATATCAAGGGCTTTTCAATTGTAATTTTTGATTAAAAAATAATTTAACATGATAAATTCTAAGTTATGAACCTATCGGAAAACTATTCTGCGTCTGAAGATCTGCTCAAGGATCGAGTGATTCTTGTTACAGGTGCAGGACAAGGTCTGGGCCGTGCGGCGGCGTTAACCTATGCGCGTCATGGGGCAACGGTGATTCTTCACGGGCGGAAAGTCAAGAAATTGGAGGGCGTTTATGATGAGATCGAAGCCATCGGTAAAGCTCAGGCATTAATTTTTCCATTAGACTTCGAGCGCGCAGAAGAAAAGGATTACGCCGTGTTAACTCAGGCAATCGGGGAGCAGTTGGGGCGGCTGGATGGAATCTTACATAATGCAGCTTTTCTATATGACTTGAGTCCATTAGAGTATCAAACGGCTGCGCAATGGCGAGTGATATTCCAAATTAATGTGATTGCACCTTTTGCAGTCACGAAAGCTTGCCTCCCATTACTGAAGGCTTCGCCTGATGCGAGCATTATCATGACTTCAAGCACGCAAGGCAATCAGCCTGCCGCTTATTGGGGCGGTTTTGCGGTAGCTAAAGCTGGCATTGAAGCGTTGGTAAGGATTCAAGCGGATGAGTGGGAAACAATGCCTAACCTCCGCATCAATAGCATCGTGCCAGGGATCGTGAATTCGCCTCAGCGAATTAAAACTCATCCTGGTGAACTTAAAAGCGCCATACGGCAACCCGATGACTTAATGCAGAATTACCTGTATTTGATGGGACCTGATAGCAAAGGCATCAGTGGCCAGACTTTTTATTGTTAGCGATACGCTTGGATTAGACGATCCGGCTGCGGTTGGCGGGATTAATCGGTATAATCTCCTAAAATATCAGGAATTGCGAAAGTGGCGGAATTGGTAGACGCACCAGATTTAGGTTCTGGCGCCGAGAGGTGTGGGGGTTCGAGTCCCCCCTTTCGCACCAAATGGGATGACTGCTGAGAACTCGTTTTATCAATTTGAAACGAATAATTGTCAGCTAAAAAAGAATATTTCTAAAAATAGTTAATCAATCAGGAATTTTAATGGGATCAAATGTAGAAAATCTGGGTGCACTGGAGCGCCGTTTTGATATCACGATTTCTCGAGAAAATTTGCAAAACGAAATTGATAATCGATTGAAGCAGATTGCGAAAACAACGAGGTTGCAAGGCTTTCGGCCAGGAAAAGTTCCTTTGAAAATAGTTGTGCAAATGTACGGTGCGCAGGTGCAGCAAGATGTATTGAATGATGCCGTGCACAAAGAATTTAAGGAAACGGTCAAGGAGCATAATTTGCAAGTCGTGGGTTATCCCCGTTTTGAAGAGAAGCTCTCAGGTGATGATACTGCAACACTATATACTGTCAGTGCCACATTTGAAATTTATCCCGTCGTTGCGTTGGGCGATTTAAGCCAGCACAGTATCGAGCGGCCTGAAGTCCGCTTGTCAGAAGCGGATATTGATAAAACGCTGGAGATGATTTGTAAACAGCGCACAACCTATCAATCCATTGACCGAGAAGCAAAAGCGGGTGACCGGGTCAAGATAAATTATCGTGGTACGATCGATGGAAAAGATTTCACTGGTGGAACAGCTGACGATGTGCAATTGATTATCGGTGATGGGAAGTTCCTTAAGGATTTTGAGAACTCATTGATTGGTATGAAGCCGGGAAACAATAAATCATTTGATGTCATTTTTCCGGAAGATTACCATAATAAAGATCTTGCGGGAAAAACCGTTACTTTCGAAGTAACGCTTATTTTGCTTGAAGAACCAATAATACCTGAAGTAGACGCTGATCTTGCCAAATCATTGGGTATTGATGACGGTGATTTGAAAAAACTACGCGAGGGAATACAAAAAGATCTTGAACGTGAAGTTTCCAGAAGAGTCAGGACAAAACTTAAAGAGCAGGTTATGCAAGTATTGCTAGACAGTACCCCGCTGGAAGTACCGAATGTTTTGATCAACCAAGAAATTGAGCGGCTGATGCAGGATGCGAGGAAAGATCTTGAAGCACGTGGTATGAAATCCAAAGAGATTCCGTTGTCGGCGGATCTGTTTAAGGGAAAAGCGGAGTATCGCATCAAGCTAGGTCTCATTTTGTCAGAACTTGTTAAAGAACATGCGCTTAAAGCTACATCAGAACAAGTGCGCAGCATTATTGAAGACGTGGCACAGAGTTATGAAAATCCGGAACAAGTAGTAAAATGGCATTATGCTTCTCCTGAGCGCTTGCAGGAAGCTGAGTCGCTTGCATTAGAAGAAAACGTTGTAAATTGGGCTTTGGGAAAAATAAAACAGATCAATAAACCGGCTACTTTTGATGAGCTCATGGGAATCTCTTGAAATGATCCAATTAAATAATGATGTAAAAAATATGGAACCAATGAATCTGGGGCTAATCCCAATGGTCATTGAGTCGAGCGGAAGAGGTGAGCGAGCGTACGACATCTATTCGCGATTACTAAAAGAGAGAGTAATATTTCTAGTAGGTCCGGTTACGGAATCGAGTGCGAATCTGATAGTTGCGCAGTTATTATTCCTTGAATCAGAGAATTCCGAGAAAGATATTTATTTTTATATTAATTCTCCCGGCGGAATGGTGTCTGCCGGTATGGCAATATACGATACGATGCAATATATCAAACCGGATGTTAGTACTTTATGTATCGGGCAAGCAGCAAGCATGGGAGCATTGTTATTAACTGCCGGTGCCAAAGGAAAACGATACTGCCTGCCCAATTCGCGCGTCATGATTCATCAACCGCTGGGGGGCTTTCAAGGGCAAGCCTCTGACATTGAAATACATGCGCGGGAAATTTTATACCTTAAAGCGCGTCTAAATGAAATTCTTGCAAAGCATACAGGGCGCCCTGTTTCGGAAGTTGAAAAAGATACAGATCGTGATAACTTTATGAGTGCAACTGAATCAGTTAATTACGGTTTAGTGGACGCAGTATTGTCGCAGAGAGATGAGAGTGCTTAAGTAAGTGGGATTTCTTGTTTTATTTTTATTCAAGATAAGAGTCGTTAAACTCATTACGGTGGGAAAAGAATATGCCAGACAAAACGAGTGGTGAAAAACTTCTTTATTGTTCTTTTTGCGGCAAGAGTCAGCATGAGGTACGAAAACTCATTGCAGGTCCTTCGGTATTTATTTGCGATGAATGTATTGATCTTTGCAATGACATTATCCGTGAAGAAATGCAAGGTGATGAAGCCACAAAACTGGTTAAATCAAATCTGCCTGTTCCCCGTGAGATATGCCAAATACTTGATCAATATGTAATTGGGCAAGAATCGGCGAAAAAGATACTTTCTGTTGCAGTTTATAATCATTACAAGCGTTTAAGAAACGTCGTTAAATCGGAAGACGGTGATGATATCGAGTTGTCAAAAAGTAATATATTGCTGGTTGGGCCTACTGGATCTGGTAAGACATTACTCGCGCAAACGCTGGCCCGGTTACTGGACGTGCCATTTATTATGGCCGATGCAACAGCTCTAACGGAAGCTGGTTATGTTGGTGAAGATGTCGAAAATATCATCCAGAAATTGTTGCAAAAGTGTAATTATGACGCAGAGAAAGCGCAACGAGGGATTGTATACATTGACGAGATCGATAAGATTTCTCGAAAATCTGATAACCCCTCGATAACACGCGATGTATCCGGTGAAGGTGTGCAACAAGCGCTGCTGAAATTGATCGAAGGAACAATTGCGATGGTTCCCCCTCAAGGAGGCCGGAAACATCCCAATCAAGAGTTTATTCAAGTCGACACAACAAACATTCTATTTATTTGCGGTGGTGTATTTGATGGATTGGATAAGGTGATCAGAGCACGTACTGAGAAAGGCGGAATCGGGTTTGGCGTTGAAGTGAAAAATACAGCGAATGGTAATGTAAACAAAGTTTTGCAACAAGTTGAGCCGGAAGATCTCGTGAAATTCGGATTGATACCTGAATTCGTCGGGCGTTTGCCGGTTGTTGCAACACTGGAAGAACTCAATGAAGCAGCACTGATTCAGATTCTGACAGAACCAAAAAATGCACTGGTTAAACAATATTGGAAGATGTTCAATATGGAAGGGGTTGATCTTGAGTTCCGGGAACCAGCCCTCAAGTCCATCGCAAAAAGTGCTCTGACCCGGAAAACAGGCGCTCGCGGGCTTCGCTCCATTTTGGAAGAGATATTGCTGGATATCATGTACGATTTGCCATCGTTGGATAATGTTTCAAAAGTTGTGATTGATTACAACTCGTCGAGTAATGATATTAAACCGATTTTAATCTATTCGGATCAACCCAAAGTAGCTAAGCGCTCTAAATAATAGCCGGTTAGTGAGCTGAACAAAAGTTGATAATGGCAGTAATTGCCGGGTTTCTCCAAACGGTATTTATAGGAAGTCGTGATAAAGGGTAATTATTACGTATTTACACGTCTAATTGCCCGATTAAAGCCGATGCTTCTGTGCTAGTGTAGCCGTTATTGTTATTGTAAATGCCGAGTTTCTCCGAATTGTGCATATAATTTCACAAATAGTCATAAATTTTATAAAGCCGATATGAATTCTTTATTAGAGCACTCCGAACAGTTGATATTGCCGTTGCTTCCCTTGCGAGATGTGGTGGTTTTTCCGCATATGGTCATTCCATTGTTTGTTGGGAGACAAAAGTCGATTAAAGCACTTGAGTTGGCCATGGAGTCAAATAAAAATATCCTTCTTGTTGCTCAGAAAGTCGCATCGAAGGATGATCCAGCTCCTGAAGATCTCTATGAAGTGTGCAGCATTGCCAGTTTGTTGCAGATGCTCAAGCTCCCCGATGGAACTGTCAAAGTCTTAGTTGAAGGCAACTATCGCGCTCGTATTCATGAATTGATTGATTCTGAAACGCATTATTCCGGAAGGGCTTCGCAGATTGAAATTGATGTCGCTGATAATCCGGAAGCGGAAGCAATGCGACGCGCTATTCTTGCGCAGTTTGACCAATATGTGAAGCTTAATAAAAAAATACCTCCGGAAATCATTACATCAATGGGTGGTATTGATGATGCGGGACGCTTAGTTGACACAATTGCAGCGTACTTACCGCTTAAACTGGAACAGAAGCAGGAAGTTCTTGAAATATTTGATATTCCAAAACGCCTGGAACATTTGCTAGGTTTATTGGAGACTGAGCTTGACATTCTTCAAGTGGAAAAAAGAATCCGCGGCAGAGTTAAGCGGCAAATGGAAAAAAGCCAACGTGATTATTACCTGAATGAGCAAGTAAAAGCCATTCAGAAAGAATTGGGCGAAGGCGAAGACGGTGCTGATATTGAAGAAATAGAAAGAAAAATAAAAGCTGCTCAAATGCCCAAGGAGGCACTCGCCAAAGCCGAATCCGAGTTAAAGAAGCTGCGGTTGATGTCGCCGATGTCCGCTGAAGCTACGGTCGTGCGTAACTATATAGATGCACTTGTTGCGCTGCCTTGGAAGAAAAAGAATAAAATTAATCAGGATCTGACAGCCGCCGAGGATGCGCTGGAAAAAGATCACTACGGCTTAGAAAAAGTTAAAGAGCGGATTGTAGAGTATCTGGCGGTTCAACAGCGTGTTAGCAAAATGAAAGCTCCGATTCTTTGCCTAGTTGGCCCCCCGGGGGTAGGTAAAACATCACTCGGTCAGTCCATTGCGCGTGCGACGAATCGGAAATTTGTACGTATGTCACTTGGAGGCGTGCGTGATGAAGCCGAGATTCGTGGACATCGGCGGACTTATATCGGGTCTATGCCAGGAAAAATTTTACAGAATATGAGTAAAGTGGGAGTCAAGAATCCGTTATTCCTGCTTGATGAAGTGGATAAAATGGGAATGGATTTTCGAGGTGATCCATCATCTGCGTTACTTGAAGTACTTGATCCAGAACAGAATAATACTTTCGTGGATCATTACATCGAGGTGGAATATGATCTGTCCGACGTAATGTTTGTGGCAACCGCCAACACCTTAAATATTCCGCCTGCTCTTCTTGATCGCATGGAAGTGATCAAATTATCCGGTTATACGGAAGACGAAAAATTAAATATTGCCACTCGTTACCTGCTAACCAAGCAAATGCGTAATCACGGGCTTGAAGAGAGTGAATTGACTGTCTCAGAATCGGCGCTCAGGGATATTGCCCGTTATTACACGAGAGAAGCAGGGGTGAGGGCAATGGAGCGGGAAATTTCAAAAATTTGCCGGAAAGCTGTAAAAGCGTTATTGCTCAAAAAAGGAAAAGGCAAGGTGGCCGTGACATCCAAGAATCTCGATAAATTCTTGGGGGTGCGTCGCTATACTTACGGCATTGCTGAAGAAAAAAATCAAATTGGGCAGGTTACCGGCTTGGCCTGGACGGAAGTCGGGGGTGAGTTATTAACGATTGAAGCAGTAGTGCTGCCCGGCAAAGGGAAAACCATTACAACCGGTAAACTGGGCGAGGTAATGCAAGAGTCGATACAAGCGGCATTGTCAGTGGTACGGAGCCGCGCTCATATATTTGGATTAGCGGAAGACTTCTATCAAAAGAACGATATTCATATCCACTTGCCGGAAGGCGCAACGCCGAAAGACGGTCCGAGCGCCGGGATTGGGATTTGTGTCGCGATGGTATCGGCTTTGACAAATATTGCTGTACGCGCTGACGTAGCCATGACCGGTGAAATAACTCTGAGGGGTGAAGTACTTCCAATCGGGGGATTGAAAGAAAAATTACTGGCGGCGCATCGTGGTGGTATCAAAGTGGTTATTATTCCCGAGCAAAATGTTAAGGATTTAGCTGACATCCCTGTGAACGTGAAAAGTCAGCTAACGATTCATCCTGTTAAGTGGATTGATCAAGTGCTTGATTTAGCACTGGAGCATAAGCCGGAGCTGCTTCCGGCGCCCATACCGCAATCATCACTACCGTCAGGATCGGAAGAACAGATTATTGAAGCCGTCATAAAGCATTGAGTGGGCGGGACTATACGGTTCTTTGCTATTGGTAATTTTTCTAAGTCAATCGAAATTCAGCCAGTAACGGAATATGGTCAGACATGCGATGCCATGGCTGACCATGCAAGAAGTTACAATCGATCACATCAAGACCCCGGAAATAAATCCGATCCATCGATAATACCGGAAGCCAAGCAGGGAATGTGCGGGCATAAGTGCCGTGAGTGAGTTTGAAAACCTCTCTCACACCCAAATCACGATGTAAATAGTGTTCGGCGCGCCCGCGCCAATCGTTAAAATCCCCTGCGATTATCAAAGGCTCATCAAATGGCACATGCGAATTGATGCGCTTTACCAATGTGGAGAGCTGGCGTTCTCTCTCCAGCCCGAATAAGCCCAGATGAACACAAATGATATGAACTTTGCGACTGATACCGGGGATTTGAATGGCTCCGTGCAGCAGACTCCGGCTGGCCGACCGGAATAATGACACGTTGATATTATCCCATTCTATAAATGGATATTTACTCAGAATGGCGTTGCCATGATGGCCTGACTTATAAATGGCATTCTTGCCATAGGCGTAATGCTGCCAAACTTGATCGGCTAGAAATTCAAATTGCTGGTTATTCGGCCAGTCGTCAAAGCGGTTATTGGTAATATTACGTTCACCATAAACCTCTTGCAGAAAAACGATATCGGCATTGATATGTTGCAATGAACGTTTGATTTCATGAAGAATGAAACGAAGATTACTCGCACTGAATCCTTTATGGATATTATAGGTGAGTACTTTTAGCGATATGCCGGTCATACAGTTCCTGAATTATTGACTTCCAAACCGGTCAAAAAAACCGGTCAAAAAAACCGGACAAAAAGCATATTTCTCAAAATGGATTAGTGACATTGCCGACCGAATTTTTACAACTACTGTTTTTAATTATAATCGCAAATGGTGCGCCAGTATTGGTACGGCTGCTTATGAAAGATCATTTAGATGTTGCGGTTGATTTCGGCGCAAAATTTGCAGATAGCAACCGTATCTTTGGATCTTCAAAAACCTGGCGAGGAATTATCGCTGCTTTATTAGCAACACCCATTGCGGCCTTTGTATTGGGGTATTCTCTTGAAACCGGCCTGCATATTGCAGTTTTTGCGATCTTGGGAGACCTGTTATCGAGTTTCATAAAGCGCCGGTTGGGGATGGTGCCAAGCAGCAAGGCGTACTTGCTTGATCAAGTTCCGGAGTCGCTTTTTCCGGCCCTGGCAGTGATGAAAATTTTTAATCTAGGATTCTCTGACATTCTGCTGCTGGTTTTTGTTTTTTTGATCATCGATCTTGTAATCACATACATGCTTTATCACTGGAGAATTCTAAGGAAGAAACCTTAATTGCCGGGGAGTTTCGTCATGGATCGTAGAAAGAATCAGATCATTAATATTCCCAATTTGGTCAGTTTGATTCGCATATTGACGACGCCGTTTCTATTTTACTTTGCGTTCACGCATCAACCCCACTGGTTCATAGGTGTGTTGTTATTTGCGGTATTCACGGATGTGTTGGATGGCTTTTTGGCGCGATTGCTCAATCAAATAACCGCGGTGGGCTCACGGCTCGATAGCTGGGGGGATTTTTTCATCTACACCACCATGGCGGTTTGCGCCTGGATTTTATGGCCGGAAATCATTATCCGGGAAAAGCTTTACTGGTTGATTATCGTGCTGAGTTTTACGTTGCCGGTAATTGTAAGTCTCATAAAATTCCGTACGATTAGCAGTTATCACACCTGGAGTGTAAAGCTAGCGGTGGCAGTAACCGTAGTAAGTTATGTTTTGTTATTCACAGAGCTACTCGACTGGCCAATTAGAGTGGCCGCCGTTTTCTGCTTGTACGCTGCCATTGAAGAGATTGCGATCACATTGCTGATTCATCGTGAGCTTGTTGATGTAAGGACCGTTTGGCAAGCGCTACATTATAAAAGGAAAACCGGGCGCGTTAATAAACTCTGAGGCCGGTGCGAAGTCAGTTCAGTCGATTGATTATTATTCTTGTGTGGTTTTTTTATGATAAAAAAAGTTCAAGCTAATGAAGTTCGATTAGGCATGTATATCCATGAGTTGCGTGGAAATTGGCTGGAACACCCGTTCTGGAAAAAATCATTTAAGCTGGATCAACAGAAGGATCTGGATAAATTGCTTGGATGCAGTTTCGATGAGATATGGATTGATACCGATAAGGGATTGGATATCAAGAATCTCCAATCCGACATCAAGATCAGTCCGAATTCTAGTGTTGAATCTCCGAAGCCGGTTATAAAATCTCAAACACCGGTTTCGATTGCAGAAGAAATGGATGCGGCTAAGAAAATTCATAGCAAAGCCAAAGAAGCGGTTACCAGCATGTTTTCCGATGTACGCATGGGGAAAGCGCTGGAAATCGCGGAAGCGACTGAGCTGGTGGATGAGATCAATCAATCCATGGAACGCAACCCGAACGCGCTGCTGAGTCTGGCGCGGTTGAAAACTGCCAATGAATACACCTATTTGCATTCCGTTGCGGTTTGCATGCTGATGGTAGCTCTTGGGAGGCAATTAGGCTTGAAAGGCGAAGAACTCCGGCAAGCCGGTGTGGCAGGATTGCTGCACGATGTCGGCAAGATGGCGGTTCCTAACGAAGTTCTGGAAAAACCGGGGAAATTGACCGATGAAGAATTCTCGATCATGAGAAGCCACCCGCGGCGCGGCTGGGAAATTCTCAAATCATGCTACCAAGTGCATGAATCCGCGCTGGATGTGTGCTTACATCACCATGAACGCATCGACGGGCAAGGCTATCCGGAAAAACTGAAGGGCGATCAATTGACGCTCTTTGCCCGCATGGGCGCGGTTTGCGATGTGTATGACGCGATCAGCTCGGAACGATGCTACAAGAAAGCCTGGTCGCCCTCGGAATCGATTCATAAAATGGCGTCATGGAAAGACGGCCATTTCGACGAAACCGTATTTCATGCGTTTGTGAAAACCATTGGAATTTACCCGAATGGCACGCTCGTCAAATTGAAATCCGGCCGCTTGGGCGTGATCATCGAACAATCGAAAAAAAGCCTGACCGCGCCGATTATCAAGATATTTTTTTCCACGCGCGCTAACGGTTACATTCAGGCGGAAATTCTGGATTTGTCAAAAGGCGCGGATAGTATCGTAGGCGTTGAAGATCCGCTCAAATGGCAGTTTGATATCAACAAGCTGCAGGGCATTTAACGAAAGAATGGGGAAGTAGCGGAAAGACGGCAACTAAGCGGCCAATAAAAAAAGCCCCGCATAATTTGCGGGGCTTTTTTTCATCCAGTCACCGGTTTGCAGCCGATAGCGATTGTAACTTCAGATTTTCAGAAGTTTAGCCATTGATCGCACGACGGCGTGCAAATGCACCGACAATACCTAATCCGGCCAGCAAAAGAGCATAGGTTTCAGGTTCCGGTACCAATGAGACATTGATATTATCAATTGAATAATCTCCGAAAGCGCCGGTGCTATTGGCGCCAGTGATAGTCACTGAAACCAGGTTGGTCCAGCCGATGGCCGCCCATTGAAAATCATCGACACCGCCTACACCATCGCGTATTCCATCAAGCGTGATACTGGTGCTGAGTACGCCGCCGCCGAATTGATTGCCGGTGATGATGACGTCCGAGAAGTCATTGAGTGATTCACCGGGCAGCCATAGCTCAGCCACTTCAAGTCCAACCAGATTGAAAAGGCTGCCGCCCGCGTGTGTCATTGTTACCGATTTTCCTAAAGCAGAGGCTGCTTCGGCTGAAAGATAATTCGATCCGCTCGAAACGAGCCTCGAATCGAAGGTGTCAATGATATGGAAATGATCGCCAACAAAATCAAAACCATCCGAAGTGACGGCGGTAGAAATACCATTGTTGGTAGGCGCGAGATCGTCAAAAGTGATGGCGGCGGCATGTGTCACCCCTGACAGAGCAAATGAAGCTGCACCGATGATGGATGCATAAGTCAATGTTTTCATAATAATTCTCCTGTTAGAAAAGATCTAAAACAAAAAAATCATCCTGAGGCATTAGGCCTGATGATGATTGGTGCGGCGTTGCGCGAACATGCCAATGGCGAATAAGCCGGCCAGCAGCATCAGATAAGTTTGAGGCTCGGGTACTGCTGTGATGCTTGCAATCCAGGCGGCATGCGGCAGCAGATAGGTATCACCGCCGACCTCACCGAAAGAGGAATCCAGTTCATCGTTAATATCGCCGAATCCCACACCGAAAGTGGCGCCGAACGAATGCACGCCGACCAGTTTAAATAGGCCGCCTTCGAGAACAAAGCTGGGGCCGCCGGAGTCGCCGGAAGCGATCATGGCTTCGTTAGGGAACGGTAAACCGGTGTTACAGGTTCCGGCTATGATACAGAAGACATCGTGCGCGGCGGTGCCGTCATCGAAGTCATATGCCAAACTGCCGCCGCTCCATTGCGCATCATAAACGTTGTAACCGTAATGCAGTGTGCCAAAAGTACCGGGAATGGCGCCAGTTGAACCGGTGCCGATCAAACCGTAGCCAGCGTGTAATACCGGCTGAAGAACCGGACTGCCGGACGCAAGCCCGAAACCGGGAATGGAATTGACCGGTGTATCCAGCTTGAGGATTGCGATATCGTCATTGTTGCCGAGCGAATGGCCATCCCAGGTTGGAAAGACAAAAGCCTCGGTGGAAGTTGTGGTGACCGTGCCGCCCTGGAAAGAAATGGTAGCGGAATTGAGCAGATTATTGCCGTCATCATCCGTGACACAATGTGCGGCAGTCATCAGAAAGGCGCCGCCGTCCAGCAGCGAACCGCTGCAACCGAAATTACCGTCGCTGCGGCTCAACAACAGCTTCGCCACGCCGTCAAACGGCAAGCCCAGCGGCGCGATCCAATTAGCAGGATCATCGCTGGCAACCATTAAAGGCATGTACTCTTTGGCGGCGTCGAGATCAATCACCGGCAGTGTTGTGGCATGAGCCGAAACCGATAGCCCTGCGGCAACCGAAAACGAAATTAATAAGTGGTGCAATTTATGATTCATAATTTTAATCCTGTGAGTAACCATTGATTGGGTAAAAAATCCGTTTATTGGAGTGAGCCGCGCTTAAAAAATGATAATCATAACAAGCAAACCGGATAGTTATTGCTGCTAAACGGTTTAAGTTAATCTGTCGTATCATTGCGATAGCGCGCATAATTAATCCGATACATGAGAATTGTTTTTTTGTTATCTAAGTGATTGATTTCTCAATTTACTCACTTCAACAGAAGGCATTATAACGAATTTCTGGAAAATGAAAATCCATCATTGCATCCATGAAATGAACAACCGGTAAAAAATAGCATTTATGGGGATTGCCGGATTGATGGAATTGCTCTATTTTCAGCAGTCCTGAGAAAACCGGATTCATAAACGATCATGACAACGCCAATGCCCCCTGACAATCCGATTCAAGATTTACTCGATTTCATTGATCGCAGCCCGAGTCCGTGGCATGCCGCCGCTTCGGTTGAAGCCGCGGTGCAAACCTTTCAATTTGCCAGACTCGATGAAACCGCCAAATGGCAACTGCAAGCCGGCGGGCGCTATTACGTGGTGCGCGACGATTCGTCGATTGTGCTGTTCGTATTGGGCAGTAAAGCGCCGGTTGAAGCGGGTTTCAAAATCGTCGGCGCGCATACCGATTCGCCGGGATTCCGCATCCGTCCGCACGCCGCCACGGTGAGCAGCGGCTTTGCCCGGCTCGGCGTCGAAATTTACGGCGGGCCGATCCTGGCGACATTCACCGACCGCGACCTGAGCCTGGCGGGCCGTATCAGCTATCTCGACGAGCACGGCAAGCTGGCGTACCGGCTGGTGCGCTTTGATCAGCCGCTGCTGCGTCTGCCGAACCTGGCGATTCACATGAACCGCGGCGTCAACGAGGATGGTTTGAAACTGCACAAGCAAAACGAATTGCCGCCGTTGTTCGCGCAACTGACCGGCGAGCAATTGCCGCAACCGTATTTTCTGGCGCTGCTGGAGCAAGCCAGCGGCATTCCCGCGGCGCAAATCCTGTCGTGGGATCTGGCGGTGTATGACACCCAAAAAGGCGCGGTGTGGGGTGCGAACCGGGAGTTCTACGCCGACAGCCAGATCGACAATCTGGCGTCGTGCCACGCCGGCTTGCAAGCATTGCTGGCCGACACTGTCATGAATGATGCGCACAGCACGCTGGTGTGCGCGTTTTTCGATCACGAGGAAATCGGCAGCCAGAGTCATGTCGGCGCCGGCGGCAGCTTCCTCGCCGATACTCTGCAACGGATTTGCATCGCCACCGGGATGGATCGCGAAGACACCGCCCGGGCGCTGGCGAACAGCTTCCTGATCAGCGCCGACATGGCGCACGGCTATCATCCGAACTTTCCGGCAGCGTACGACGCCGATCACCGCGTGTACGTCAATCAGGGGCCGGTGATCAAATCCAACGCCAACCGGCGTTACAGCACCGAAAGCGTCTCCGCCGCGCAATTCATCCGCTGGTGCGAGGACGCCGAAGTGCCGTACCAGCGCTACTCGCACCGCAGCGACCTGCCGTGCGGCAGCACCATCGGGCCGATCGCCTCGGCCAAGCTCGGTATCCGCAGCGTCGACGTCGGCTGCCCGATGTGGGCGATGCACAGCGTGCGCGAAAGCGCCGGGGTGGACGATCATGACTACATGATCCGCGTGCTGAAACGCTTTTTCAGCGATTGAGTTCGCCTTTTGAATGATGTGATTTTCTACAAGGTTTCTTTTAATTTTCAGGTTTCCAACATAATTTTGCGAATGTTCTATCGAATAGGTTGAGAAAACCTATTTCAAATGCGGTACGGACTTGTGGGTTTTATCACAGAGTCACACGATTTTTGTGGCTATACTTCCTGACTTGCAATGTATCTTGAAACGATTTTAAGAATTCATGCATGGATAGGAGTTTTTTTTGACCGGCAATTTTTAGCGAAGTAGGGTTTCCGCGTATCGAACAATAATGCTACTTTCTTGTATTTTGGAGTTTTGTTGAACCGGAAGCTTCTTAACAGACGTAACGGCATGATCTGCTTGTGCCATATAGATAAATCAATTGGAGAAAGAAATGACACGACACGGTTCTTATAAATTAGGCGGTGATAATCCTCCCAAGTCGACTTATTACGAGCAAGGTAAATTTGGCCGGATGTTTCCGTCATTGCCGCCTTTTGCTACGGATAACAAACAAATAAAAGATGCGCTAAAAGAATTGGGCAAGAAAGGCGGCATTATGGATGCGATGGAAAGTATGGATGTTATGGCGAATCCAAATCTTGCTCGCGATTTGATCGTGAATCCCGCATTAAATACCAATAATCCGAATAATCCCAATCTTTCCGCCGGTATGACTTTTCTTGGTCAATTTCTTGACCATGACATTACATTCGATCCGACATCGAGTTTGGAACGGCAATCGGATCCGGAATCCATTCAGAATTTCCGGACACCGCTGTTTGAATTGGACAGCATGTATGGGTCGGGACCGGGTGCATCGCCGCATTTGTACGACCAAAGCCCAGCCGGGGAAGGTATCAAGTTTTATCTTGAAGAAATTCCCGGTTCCGGGGCAGTTTCTGCGGATGGATCCACACGTTTCGATTTGCCACGCAACAACCAGGGAACTGCACTGTTGGGTGATCCACGCAATGATGAGAATTTGATTGTCTCTCAATTGCATCTGGCGATGTTGCGGTTTCACAATGCGGTTGTCGATTATGTGAAAGCTGAGTTTGGCCTTAGCAATCCTGACGAAGTTTTTGCAGAGGCGCAGCGTTTGGTTCGATGGCATTACCAGTGGATTATCGTGCACGAATTTTTGGAGAAAACAGTCGGTAAACCATTGGTTGATGATATTTTGAACAATGGACGCAAGTTTTATAAATGGCGCAATCAACCCTATATTCCAGTTGAATTTTCGGCAGCCGCCTATCGTTTCGGGCATTCACAGGTGCGTCCGTCTTATCGCTCCAACTTTGGGCCAACACCGTCAGATGTGAATTCGCATGTCTTCAAACTGATCTTTAATGACGGTTTGCCCGATGGCCCCGATCCGGATGATTTGCGAGGTGGAAAGCGAGCCCCATCCCGCTTTATTGATTGGCAAACATTTTTTGATTTTGGTGATGGCAATGTCCGGCCGAATAAGAAAATTGATACGAAACTGTCGACCGTGTTATTTGATTTGCCAGGTGTGCGGGGCGAGTTTCAATCCCTAGCGCAGCTTAATTTACTACGGGGTCTGACTTTCAGCTTACCTTCCGGCCAAAGTGTAGCCAAAGCTATGAATTTGCCTGTTCTGGATGCGACGGACCTTGCCGATCTTGTTGATCTCAAATTGCACCTACGGACGCCGCTTTGGTTTTATATTTTGCGTGAAGCTGAAGTGAAGCAAAACGGAGAGCGGCTCGGGCCGGTTGGTGGACGCATTGTTGCCGAGGTTTTTATTGGCTTGTTGCAGGGCGATTCGATGTCATACCTGAAGCAAGATCCGGAATGGACACCCACGTTACCAAGTGCGGTTGCAGATAATTTTAAAATGACTGACTTACTGAAGTTCGCCGGTGTTGTTGCGCGATTATGAGTAACGCTTCAGTACCGGGTTAATATATGGTGCGTCATCCGCAAAAAATCATGATAACTCCATGAATACCGGTGGATGACGCTACAAAAGTTGCGCTTCAAAGTTGAATCCGCCACTTTTATTTCGACGGCGACAGAACATCGACCGGCTCCCAATGCCTTTCAGCCGTCATCCGCACAGCGCCGGTTGCTTCGCGTAACAACAGCGGATAGATTTTGTGCCGGACCTCGGCGGGTATATTTGCGGTATCCGATGAATGCGGATCAAAATGCAGCTTTTCGATATGACTGTGATAGCGGCCTTTGACCGGAAAACCGTGCTTGCTCAAATGATGAAACGTGTGTTCCAGTTCCTCGTCGCCGGCCAGCGCCAGCTTGTGAATATTCGCCTTGAGCCAGTCGACGTTGCGCTGGTCATAACCGATCTTGCGATAATCGAGGTGATTGGCAAGGCAGAACGCCAGAATGCGCATGCATTTCTGGCAAGTGCCGCACGGCATGATCCTGTCGCTGCCTTTATGCGCGTGGTGGCACGATACCTGTAAATCGAATAGCGCCGGATAATTTCTGGCCAGCGTTTTTTGCACCTGATAACCGGTAATCGAGCGGATCGGCGCCCACTGACGGATGCCGTACCCGGCATCGCCAAACCAGCGGGTCATATAGCGGTCGTATTCCTGGCTTTGGTCGTAAATCCCCGGGAAGAAATCGACATCGTTGATGCGGTTGCGGCCGTCGAGAATCCTGGTCGGCTCGATGTACTCGTTGCCGACGCAAACGTTGCCGATTTTTTCCTGCTCCATCAGCGGCAACGACGAGAAAATGAAATACGCGAAGCTGAAGAAATGCAGCGGATCGGTGATCGACTTGATGCCGCGGATATTGGTTTCAACCAGCGGTGAATTCCTGACCACGAACGCCCACAGCCGGTCGGCATTGGTCCAGATGCGGCGGGTGCGGATATCGTGCTGCTTGAACGAACGGTAAGCGGTGATCGCGGTGCGCCAATGGCCGCCGGACTCATTGATATACACCGGATACACCGCCATCCCGGCTTCCTTGAGCAAGCCGTAACACAACAAACTCTCCTTGCCGCCGGACGACAGCACCACGATTTTATCCGGATCGGTATCGAAACCGCTCAGATCGCAACCGCTGCCGGCAATCAGCTTGGCCTTGCACGACGCATTCGCCAGCGTGACATCGGGTTCCGCCACGGCGTATTCCGGCTTGATGAACAGCGGATCCTGGTGGAAACGGCTGACGAAAATCTCGATGCTCATTTTCTTCAGCATTTCGTCAAAAAAACGGAATTCCTGCGGCCCGAGATCAAACTCAAACACGATTTCCCGGGTATACAACCCGTAATTGATTGCCGAAATGCCGCATGTCAGATTGGCGTAGCGTTGCGCGTTATCACCCTCAATGCTGTCCTCGTATTTGTTGCGCAATTCGCATGACACGCGCTTACCGTCTTTTTCCAGAATATAACGGGTATGAAAACCGTGCTTGGTAACGGTGGGTTTCTCGACGATGATTTTGTCGAAGCACATCAAATCGTTCATGAATGTCAGTCCTATAATCGGTTAAAGCACGTGCGGCGGCGGTCTATATAAAACACCGGCGCTGCGGATTTGGTTGACACGTGACAACAAAATTCGTATCCGGCCTGATCCTGGAATCTTCCTGCGTTGTACGTTTTTCCCTTTTGTCAAAGGAAAAAGGGAAAATTCCAGATCACAAGAAGTTATGGAGTCAGCGCTTTCTCGATGCATCGAGTTGCAGCACGGTTTCCATTAACAGCCGGTCCAGCACGGAATAGTCTATTTCACGGAATGCGGGCGGGGATACCGATTCCAGCCGCTGCAATTCCGCGGCGATGAATGCATCGATGACTGGCAGCGGCGAACCGTATTCCGCTTCCTGCACTGATCGCTTGACGGCCAGCAATTCATCGATGGCCCGGCGCAATATCGGGTCAGTGATCATGGCAGCCGCCAATTGCTCAAACCGCATCGGCACCGTACCGCGGCCTTGTTCGATCCAGCGCGCGGCCAGCAGAGGGCGCAATACATAGAGGTATTTTTTCAGCCGCACCGTGGCTCCGGTGAGATACGCGCGATAGTTGCCGCGCGCCATGTGCCAATAATGGCGGAAGCTGCGCTCAGGCTGATGCATCTGCATGGCGGCATCCTGCATGGCGCGTAAAAAAGCGCTATCGGCGCGATACACCACCGGCGAATCGAGCCACTCGATCAGTGTAGCATTGCCTTTTTTCAACAATCCCAGCGACTTGCGCAATTCCCAGCCGTTGATATCGAGTTCGTCCGCAACGGGCAACTCGATGACATTGCGTTGCGGTGTGACTTGCAAATACCAGGGCAGCGGATGAGCGTAAATGAAGCGCACATCGTAATCGCTGTCGGGCGAGGCGAAACCCCAGCCGCGGCTGCCGGACTCACACGCATAAAGGATGCGCACGCCATAATCCGCCTCAATCGCCGCGAGGCGGGATTCGATTGCGGCGCGGACGCCGGGGGCGACCGGGTGATCGTCTTCAATGAGCGGCATCGTCTCCTGCCGGTAGTGCTCCGTCAAAAAGCCCGATTTGGTTAGCGTTCCGGCGGGTCATAGCGGCGTGCGCGGCCAAGGTTCGCTGGCGTCGAGTTCGAGCAGACGCTCCAGTGCCATTCCTTTAATGTTGGGTTCCAGTTCGTCAACAGGCAATGAATCGCACGCCGGGTAACCGGCGAGTAGACGTTGCAAACCATGCGTGCAGGAATCCAGCGCAGTGACCGGCACCGGGCCGCGCCCCGCTTGCTGCAAAGCCCGCACCAGCGCCCGGATGTCTGTTTCGTATTGCTCTCGCGCAAACACCAGCCGCACGAAACCTTCATGATCGCCGATCAATGTTTTGTCCAGCGCCGGGCGCAGACCGGCAATGTCCAGATCCCAAATCACGGTGTTGTGATCCGGATGGCTGATCAGCACGCGTTCTTCAATGTACACATCGGGCGCATAGCCGCAATCGGCGGTCAGTACTTGGTGCGCGCCGGGATGCTTGATCGACTCGATCAATGCAAACACGTCCCAAACGATGCCACGTTGGGCCAAATCATGACTGCCGCCCGCAAACTCGGGAACCGCTTGCAGTACCAAACACGGCGGATCGCAAAAAATGATTTCGCTGTAATAAATCTGCCAGCCGATGCGGCTCGGCAGTGTGAGCGCCGGGCGGGGCTCATCGTCAGGGAAGCGGATCATGGTCGGGTTGCTGCGCTATTTTCTTGCGAGGTTTACGGATTGCGGCGGCGGGCAGCAGGCTGGTGGTTGCTTGGTAGCGCTCGAACAAGAACGCTACGCGCTCGGCTTCGGAGGCGAATGATTTTTTGCCGTACGCGGCGTCGACGGCGCGGTCGAGTGTCTGGTGCGCGCGCACCAGTTCCGGTGGCATACTCAGCGGGTCGTATAAATCCGCTAACGTTGCATTGGGAAACTGCGCGCGGGCGTCGAGCACGGATTGCGCGGCGGATTCGATGGCTTGGCGTTGTGCGTCGGTGGGTTCCGGCCACGGGAAGTTGTTGTAGACGATTCCGGCGGAATAGCGATAATCACTTTTCAAACGCCCGCATACGGTGCGCATCCAGGCGTTGTGCATCGTGGAAGTGAGGATACCGAAATGATAGAACGTGGCGTTGGGTACAACTTTTACCAAATTACTTGATAAGGTATCGGGTTGCATAAAACCGATGGGTACAAATAATCGTCGCTCGGAAGAAACTTCAGGGACAACCAAATAAGGCGAATCGGGTATATTCTCTACATGAAAGCGTGTCGGTGTGGCAGCAATTTTTTGTGTAGGGACACTTTTGCTTTTCAAGCGAGACTGACGTACCGCTTCCACACGTTTCATCGCTTCCGGCATTTGGCGTAATTCATTCGGCGGACAATCGCCCAGCCATAGGCACCAACGTTCGTAGCCATTCAAGAATTCATCGGCACCGATCCAGCGGCGAAACCATTTAGCAGCTTGCGGTTCGCGAGCGATAAATTCAGCTTTCTCCTCGGGTGTAAACAGATAATTGCCGCCGTCAATCGGTTTGTTGCCGATGCCAATTACAGGCACATTACAAATCGGCTTTTCACGATTGTTCAACATTATATTTACAGCATCCACCAAATACGGATTGATGTTTTTGACCGTTACGGCATGCGCTTCACCCTGAATGTTTTCATATTCAAAAATGGTTTTCTGCGCGGCTTCTTGCAAACCGAAACCGATGATGACGCAATGCACCGCGGCCTTGCCGCTGGCTTCACTACTCCATTGAAAAGTGCGGTGGGCGAAATGGATATGCACGCCACGCCGCAATAAATCCGGCCACAATACGCCAACCTGTTCGCCTTGTGTGATCGAATTGGTGGAGACAAATGCGGCACGGATCGCCGGATGGGCGGCGATGTAATCGGTAGCTTTGCGGTACCAGCACGTGACGTAATCGAGCAATCCGGCGTTCTTGGTATCGTGAAAAATTGCATCAACGTCGGCGCGTTGTTCGTCGTTCAAAAATTTCGCGCCAATGAACGGCGGATTCCCCATCACGTAATGGCATTGCTCCGCCGTAATCACTGCATTCCAATCCAGCCTCAGCGCGTTGCCGTGCACGATATGCGCGGATTTGTTGAGCGGCAGGCGGATGAAATACTGGCCGAATTCTTCCGACACCAGCGCGTTCATCTGGTGGTCGGTCAGCCACAGCGCGACCTGTGCGATTTGCACCGGGAATTCCTCGATTTCGATGCCGTGAAACTGATCGACATCGACTTGCACGATGGTGGCGATGTCGAGCGCTTGCTGGCCGCTGTGGTGCAACTCGCGCAGCACTTCCAGTTCGAGACGGCGCAGCTCGCGGTATGCGATCACCAGGAAATTGCCGCAGCCGCACGCCGGATCGAGAAATTTCAGAGCGGCCAACCTGGTGTGGAACGCTTGCAGGTTTTGCGCGCGGCTTTTGACGGTGTGGCGGATTTTATCGAATTCGGCGCGCAGTTCGTCGAGGAACAGCGGGCCGATCAGTTTCAGGATGTTTTCTTCGGTGGTGTAGTGCGCGCCGAGGTTGCGCCGCGCGTTCGGCGTTTCGTCCATGATGTTCTGGAACAGCGAGCCGAAAATCGCCGGGGAAATGCCGCTCCAGTCGATAGCGCAGCAATATAGCAGCGCGGCGCGCATGTCGCGGTCGAAGCTGGCGAACGGCAGGCGTTCCTCGAACAATTTGCCATTGATGTACGGAAACCGGCTCAGTGTGTCGTCGAGGTTTTTCAGCCGCGCGGCTTCCGGCGTGTTGAGCACGTCGAACAGTTGCGCCAGTTGTGGCCCGAGATCACTGCCGTCTTCGCGCGTTTGCTGTTCGATGAATTCGGTGAACTGGGTACGTTCGAAAATGCCGGTATCCTCGGCGAACAGGCAGAACAGCAGGCGCACCAGATACACTTCGAGCGCGTGGCCGGTGTAGCCGATCTGCTTCAGGCGGTCGTGCAGCCGCGCCATGCGCTGCACCGCCTTGGCGTTGACCGGGCTTTGCGGCGAAATCTTCTGCGGCTGGTAACCGGCGATGAACCAGAACAGCTTGACGTTTTTGTACAGCTCTTTCAGCAGGAATTCCGTGCTCGTGCCTTCGATCATGTCGTACAGGCGGAAGCGCGCGAAGTCGCTGACCAGCACGAAACGCGGCAGCTCGTGTTCCTTCAGGCCGGGGAAGTAGTCGATGGCTTGCTGGTAGGCGCGATCCAGATCCTTGCCGCGCGATTTGTGCTCGATCAGCAGGTTGCCTTTCCACAGCCAGTCGATGTAACCGTCGCGGTCGCCGAGTTTTTTGACTTTCTGCTCAAAGCTGCCGATGCGCCGCGAGGTGATGCCGAACACATTGAAAAATTCGATCCAGAACGGCTTGGCGTCGGCGTCTTCCGATTCCGCTTTGGCCCATTCGCGGGAAAACGCCAGCGCGCGGTCTTTGATTTCGTTCCAGGCTAGGGCCATGCAGTCTCCGGGGCTTTGTTGCGAGTTAAATTCTTCAGTGTTGCCGCTGATAGCGGCCGATCAATTCGGTCTGCGCCAGAATATGCCCGTGCATGGCTTGTTCGAGCTGCGCCTTGGTGGGGTGGTGCAGATCCGGCAATACCGTATCCAAGGCATAGAGTTTGTGAAAATAACGGTGCGTACCGATGGGCGGGCACGGGCCGCCATAGCTGGTGCGTTTCCAATCGTTGAGTCCTTGCAGAGCGCCTGGCGGCAGATCTTTTTCGTGAATGCCTTCGGCTAAACCGGTCGCGCTGGGCGGAATATTGTAGAGCACCCAATGCACCCAGGTCATTTTCGGTGCGGCGGGGTCGGGCGCATCCGGATCGTCGACAATCAGCACTAGGCTTTGCGTGCCTTCCGGCAATCCGCTCCACGACAGCGCCGGTGAGCTATCCGCGCCGTCGCAGGTGTGGCGCGACGGGATCGCGGCATTATGCGAAAATGAAGCTGAAATAAGAGTGAATAGGGTCATCATCAAAGCAGACATAATTGCTCCTTTGGAAATATTGATTAATCGACCGCGCAAGCAAATTGCTGCGTTGGGTGGTGCTCGCTCTTTCGCTTTTCTTTTGCGATCATTTTTATATGAATTCAATTATCACATCAAATAACAACGGGGGTAACTGATGCGGGCGGTATTTTTTGATTTCGGTTCGGTCACGCGCGGCGATATGGATTGTGCCGCGCTGGAGCGGGCGATTTCGCCGTGGCAATATCATCACGATTCCACCGAAGCGGAGGTGCTGGAACGGATTTGCGAAGCCGAAGTGGTAGTCAGCAACAAAGTGTTTATCGGGCGTGAAGCGATTGCCGCGGCCAAACGGTTGAAGCTGATTTGCGTGGCGGCGACCGGTTATAACAATGTCGACTTGGCCGCAGCGGCGGACTGCAACGTACCGGTGTGTAATGTGCGCGGTTATGCCACGCCGTCGGTGGTGGAGCATGTGTTTACGCTGATGCTGAATCTGGCGCGGCATTTCCCGGATTATCAGGCACTGGTCAAACGCGGCGGCTGGCAACAAAGCCGGTTTTTCTGCCCGCTCGATTACCCGATCATGGAATTGTCCGGGAAAACGCTCGGCATTATTGGTTATGGCGAACTCGGCCATGCAGTGGCGCAAGTGGCGCAGGCATTTGGTATGCAGGTATTGATTGCAGACCATAAAGGGCAAGCGCCGCGTCCAGGACGGCTGGGGTTCGACGACGTGTTGCGGCAGGCGGATTTTATTACCTTGCATTGTCCTTTTTTGCCCGATACCCAGCACTTGATTAGCCGCCGCGAACTGGAATTGATGAAACCGTCGGCGTATTTGATCAATACCGCACGCGGCGGGTTGGTGAACGAGGTCGATTTGCTGGCATGTTTAACCAGCGGCCGTATTGCCGGCGCTGCCACCGATGTTGTCCAGGGTGAACCGCCGGATCATGATCAACCGCTATTGCGGCAACAACCGCCCAATTTGATCATCACGCCGCATATCGCATGGGCCAGCCGCGAATCGCGCCAGCGTTTGCTCGATCAATTGGCCGGTAACATCCGCAACTTTTTCCAGAATGAACCTTTCAATCAAATTACCGATGCGCTGAACAGTGCTCCGGATTAGTACAAAGTTAGTATTAAATTAGTACAGAATCAGCACTAAAGCCATAAATAAAACCAGTAAAATCGGTATGGAAAAATCCTACGCATGGGAGCGGGATTTTTTTATGAGGAAAACTCATGAGTGCCATTCACCTTGTTGACTGCCGCAAACGATAAAGAAGTAAACGGCGCGATTAACAGGTGATGTTGTTTAAAAGGTTTTATTCAGTCATTTAATTTAAGGAGAAAAATAATGAAAATCATGAAAAGCGCCACGCAAGTTGCTGCCGCACTTGGACTTTCGGTACTGTTGAGCGGCGTCAGTCACGCATCGCCATCCGGATCGATCACAGTGACGAACCCCGGTCCGTTGAATTCTTTCAGCATCAATACCGCCGCTTTTGACGGCACCAGCGGTCAAATCGAGAAACTCACGTTCGATCTGTCCGGAACGCATTGCTTGGATGGCGGGAGTTGCATACTAGGCGAATCGCTGGTGTTCGGTGGTTCGGGCGGTGGATTTTTTGCCTATGATCCGGAAGCAAATGGCACATCGTCATTATTTGGCGCGGTGGGTTCAACTGTATTTGGTTTTGATTTCACCGGTTTCGATCCACTGAATGTATTCACATTTTCCTGGGATCCGGATGTCGCCAGTAACGGCGGTTACGGTGCGGTAGTTGCAGAACTGGCTGGTACCGTGGTCACGGCATCGGTTCGTTTTTCTGCTGATGAGGTTCTCACCTACTCAGGCACGATGGGCATTGTCGGACATGATGTTGCCGCTAACCTCGTTCCCGTTCCGGAACCTGAAACCTACGCCATGTTGCTGGCAGGTCTTGGATTGCTCGGTTTTACCGGTTATCGCCGTAAGCAAGCAGCGGCTGCCTGATCGTCAGATAATTATTGACCGGCTTAAAGGAACCGGCGCGGCGATAACACGCAGCGCCGGTTTTTTATTTAATCGGACTGATAGCATTCAGCCGTCACGTTCATCACCATGATGCAGCGTTCTTGCTGCGATTCGATTTAATTTCATCCTGTTTTGGTAAGATAGCGAGGTTATTCCAATGCCTCCGGTCGAAACCGGTGCATAGGACCATCAAGATACAGGGAGTGATGCCCATGCAATCATGGATTTATCTGGCTATCGCGATTGTCAGCGAAGTGATCGCGACGTCTTTTCTCAAAGCAGCCGAAGGTTTTACCCGCTTCTGGCCGTCGCTGATCGTCGTGCTGGGCTATCTGCTGGCGTTTTATTTATTGTCGTTGACGCTGAGAACGATTCCGGTCGGCGTTGCGTACGCGATCTGGTCCGGCGTCGGCATCGTATTGATCGCGCTGAGCGGCTGGTTATTCCTCGGGCAAACCCTAGATACGCCAGCGCTCATCGGTTTGACGATGATCGTGGCGGGCGTGATGGTGATCAATGTGTTTTCCCGGACGGTTACGCACGGTTAGATCAACGTTCTTGAACGGCGCGCAAATTATCCGGTGGTGCGCAGATCGGTCAAGAATTGGTCCAACGTTTCCTTCTTAGCGTGCGGCATCACCACGATGTGCGCGCACGGCGTTGGAACGCCGTCGATGTCGAGCTGCATGGTCGCGAGCGAATAGCGGTTGACGACCATTTTAAGCGGCGTGATGAAATACACGATATTTGAATGATCGTTGGCGCGCACCGGCCGCAAAAAGCTGTAGTGATTGTTCATCTCTTTCAGCAGGTAAGCGGTGTTATCCAGAATCGCCTTGGCATCGGCGGCTTGCCGCGCCAACGCTTTGTCCGAGCTGAAGAAATAGAATTCAGCGGGCTTGACGGCATCGCGCGAGCAAGTGATCGTGCCGGGCACTTGCTTGATATATTCCGGGTCGTGTATGCGGCTGAACGGTTCGCGGAACAGATCAAAGTTGGCTTCCGTGGTAATGAACAACCCCGCCGGCGACGGAAAGCCGAAGAATTTATGGCACGATACCGCGATGGAATCGTAACGATTCAACATCCGGCCGCTGAGCGGATCTCGCGCTTGTTGCTGGAGTTCGCCGGCAAACGGCGTGTGCGGCAGAAAGCCGCCGAACAGCGCCGCATCGAGATGCAGATAAGCATCGCGGTTTCTCAGCTTTTCCTGGATCGCGTCGACCGGATCGATCGCGCCTTTGAAAGTGGTGCCGATCGTTGCAACTACCAGTGCGGGATGGTTGCGATGGATGTTCAATTGCCGTTCCAGATCGTCGGTATCCATGGCGCCGCCGGGTTTGGTACCGACGATGACCGGTTCGAGCTGGAGGACATCGCGAAGAATCTGTATCGAATAATGCGCTTCCTTGGTGAAATAAATTTTTGGCAACACGCCGGTGCGGTTATGCAGAATCGTCCGCCCCATGTACAGTCCGTGCAAGTTGCTGTCGGTACCGCTGTTGCTGAGAAAACCCCAGATGTTACCGCTGGGAAAGCCGTAAAGCGCGCCGAATCGGTCGATCAATTCGCGTTCGAACGGATGGCAATTGAATGGGATATGGCTGTGCGTATAGGGATTGCCGACGTTATTGAAAGCAAATTGGTTAAGCCCCGCAGCGGCGAGTTCGTTGCGCCAGGCAAAGAATTCTTCCGGCGGCGTGTTCATGTTGATCGGATAACCGAGAAAGCGCACTTTATGGCGCGCGAATTTCTGGAGATTTTTTAATGCGGATGGTGCTTTTTTCGGCGGCTGCTGTGCGCGAGCCGACGTTGCCAAGGCTTGCGGTGAGCATACGGCTACTAAAGCCGTTGCGCCGGTCATGCTCAGAAAATGGCGCCGGTTGATTGTCATAGTAATGGCCTCCTGAACAATATGTTTATTAGATTTTACGCCGCCCGCAAGGTTTCTTGCCGTGTTGAAAACCGGGACCGTCTTGAATTGACGGGCGAAGACCGCTATCTTAGCGGACTGATCATTTTTAATGTTGTGCGGTTATGAGCAAGGCATTTACCAAGGAAAGCGAAGACGACGAAGACCTGGACGGTACGCCGCAATTGCCGGCAGGAGTGAAGAACTATATCACGCCAAGCGGCCATCAGCGGCTCAAGGATGAATTCGATCAGCTATGGAAGGTGGAACGCCCGGAACTGGTCAAGACCATTACCTGGGCGGCGTCGAACGGCGATCGCTCGGAAAACGGCGATTATATCTACGGCAAGCGTCGGCTGCGCGAAATCGACCGGCGTTTGCGTTTTTTATCGAAACGGCTGGATAACGCCGAAGTGGTCGACCCCGCGCAACGCGGCGACTGTGATCAAGTGTTTTTCGGCGCCACCGTGACCGTTTGCAATAGCCAAGGCGAGGAACACACCTACAGCATCGTCGGCATGGACGAAGCCGAACCAGGCCGCGGCCGTATCAGCTGGATCTCGCCGCTGGCCAAGGCGCTGCTCAAAGCACGCGAAGGCGACGTGGTGAAGCTGCATACGCCGGGCGGACTGGAAGAATTGGAAGTGGTGGAGATTCGTTACGAGGCGTTGTAGCAGGGTTTTTCTTATTCACGCAGAATATCGCCATCAACATACAACCACTGCCCATCTTTCCGCACAAACCGGCTGATTTCGTGCAAGCGATGCGCGCGGCCGTTGATTTTGTAACGCGCGACGAATTCCACGATGGCTTGATCTGAAGCGGTTTGCTCATGCCGCTTGACAGTCAGTCCGAGCCATTGCTGCGCCGGTTGTCCGGTCAATTCCAGCGTTGCCGGGCGTGTATCCGGGTGCCAGGTTGCCAGCAGATAGTCTTCACGCTTCAGCGTGTAAGCGGTGTAACGCGAGCGCATCAATTGTTCGGCGGTGACTGCGGATTCACCGTGATCCAGATAGCGGCCGCAGCAGTTTTCGTAGGGTTTGGCGCTGCCGCACGGGCAGGGCGATGTTTTCAAATGGGTAGTCGGGGTATTCATATACAATGCCGTTTGTTTGTCCGCGTAATGTAACACAGCCCGCATGATCATCGCTCCGACCGGATCCGCCAATGCTCCGCCGCGCCGTATTGCGCACCTCGACATGGATGCTTTTTACGCGTCGGTCGAATTGCTGCGCTATCCGGAATTGCGCGGCTTGCCGGTGGTGATTGCCGGGCGGGATGAGCATCAGCCGGGGACGCAACCGGATGGCCGGCGGCATTTTTTCCGTTTGCGCGATTATGCCGGGCGCGGGGTTATTACCACTGCGACGTATGAAGCGCGGGCACTGGGCGTGCATTCCGCGATGGGCGTGATGAAAGCCGCAAAACTGGCGCCGGATGCGATTCTGCTGCCAGTCGATTTTGCCGCTTACCGGCATTATTCGCGGTTATTCAAGGCAGCGGTTGCCGGCATTGTCACGAAAATTGAGGATTCCGGCATCGATGAAATCTATCTGGATCTTAGCGATCTGCCGGATGAAACGCGTGCGTTGGCCACGCGGCTCAAGCAAGCGGTCAAAGATGCAACCGGGCTTTCTTGTTCGATCGGTATCGCACCGAACAAATTGCTGGCAAAAATTTGCTCGGATCTGGAAAAACCGGATGGTTTGACTATACTCACGATGGCGGATGTTCCGGAACGGATCTGGCCGCTTTCCGTTAGAAAAATCAATGGTATCGGCCCGAAGGCTGCGGAAAAACTGGCATCGCTGGGTGTCACCACGATTGCCGGGTTGGCGCAAACCGGTTTGGGCTTGCTGCGTCACCATTTCGGGCGCAGTTATTCGGTCTGGCTGTACGAAGTATCGCGCGGCATCGACCATCGTCCGGTGATTGTGGATGCGGAGCCTAAGTCGATGAGCCGCGAGACGACATTTGAGCGCGATCTGGACGCGCGGCTGGACCGGCAAGTCTTGTCGGCGGCGTTTACCGCGCTGTGCGAGCAAGTGGCTGGTGATTTGCAGCGCAAAGGCTACGCCGGGCGCACCATCAGCATTAAATTACGGTTTGAGAATTTTCAGACGGTGACGCGCGATCTTTCCTTAGCCGAGCCTACCGCCGACGCGGTGCGTATCCGCCGCGCCGCAGGGGAATGTTTGCGGCGGGTGCAACTGGTTAGGAAAATCCGGTTACTGGGTGTAAAAGTCAGCACGTTATGCGCGGCTTCTTCAACTTCCGCCGCCGGTGCATGCCGCCAAAGGGAATTGCCGTTGACACCCTGAATGCTGCACGGTGTCCGCGGGTATATCCCTAAACTTCAATCAGAACCCGATAAACCCGGTTATTACACGTTAAAAATTCCTACAGCTTCTTATACACTTGCGACAATGACAAACGTGGGTTGAATGTTCGCGGATTGTCTGCAATCGCATAAAACAAGAAAAATTTCAGAAGGAAATGATGAATGGTTGATCGGACAAATCTTTACCGGATAGCGCCTTTCGCTGCGTATGTTTTTTTCATGATATTGGAGGATGCGCTATTGAAGTTTGGCTGGGAAGCCAACGATTTGCGCTGGCTTTACGCGGTGAAAATAACCGCCGTGGTTGCATTGTTGTGGGCTATGCGTAGCGCGTACAGTGAATTGCGCTGGCCCAGCGCCGCTGGTTTCCGCACTTGGGGTGCTGCGATTATTGCCGGTATCGTGGTGTTTGTTGCTTGGATTAACATGACGGCGGATTGGATGGTGATGGGGGAATCGGTCGGTTTTGATCCGCGCAATGAGGATGAAATCGATTGGATTTTTGTCGCCGTGCGGATTGCCGGTGCGGCTCTGGTAGTGCCGGTGATGGAGGAGCTTTTTTGGCGCTCGTTTCTGATGCGGTGGATTCATCATCCCAATTTTTTGAGCGTGAATCCTGCCCAAGTTGGTATCAAAGCGTTGACCATCGCCGCAGTATTGTTTGCACTTGCGCACAGTTTGTGGTTTGCCGGCCTGTTCGCCGGATTTGTCTACAGTTTGCTGTATATGCGGAGCGGGACGCTATGGTCGCCGATCTTGGCGCATGCCGTGACCAACGGCATACTGGGAGTCTGGATCGTTGCTACCGGGAATTGGGGATTTTGGTAAAAGCGATCGAAGGTGAGAAACTCACCATCGATCAGATAACGTTCTCAGGGTGTTCGACAATCTCTTGATAGATCATGTGATGTAATGTAAACACCTGATCCGGCTTGATGTCGGAGAATTCGACGCCGGTGCTGATGGTTTTCTGATTGTTTTTGGTTATTTGCTTGGCGGAACGGATAACCGCTTTGATCGATAAATGCAACTCTCTATCGAGAATGGTGACGTTAAACGATAAAGTGACGGTTGAACCGAGCGTCCCTAAAGGCAGTTTCGAGCTGATTCCGGCGCCGCAAATGCTCAGATCGGTAATGGCGATCGGAATGGCTTTTTCGGCAACTGTTGCATTCATATGACATTTAATTCTTCGCGATTTCCGGATGCTCTGGCCTTGGACGACCTTAGGAAACGACAGGTGTAAATATTTGAAGGGGGCTTTGATCACTTTGTCGACAAAGGCCGAGAACTTATAAGCATACTGACCCGTAACTAAGCGAATATTCAGTTGATCCCCTTCGATTAACGGATCTCCGACGATCTGATCGGTGACCGGCATGGTGACGATCAAAGTGTTGTTCGGTACATAACCGATCATTGATACCGAGTATGAGTTCTCCGAGAGTTCGCACGATTTTCTTAATTTTGAATAAGCCGCCAAGGTGAGATACATTTTTTGTCCCACTTTGATTTGCATATCTTCAAAGCCGATCTGATCCAGTACTTTCTTGTCGGCTTCGGCTTGCTGCGATGCTGTCGCTTGCATGCGGAAAACCGATAATTCTTCCAATTCTTTAAGCTCATCCGCAGTTTTGATGACATAGCCGCGTTTTTGTATCGGTTTTTGCGACTCATCGAACAAATCCCACGGTAACGGTTGTCCTACAGTTAAATCGGAAGTTTGGATCGGTATCATGTTCATGGCTTAATTATTATTAATTATCAAAGAATTAATCAACTTAATATTGAGTTCTCATTTATTAAAAGTGCTTTTCCATCTTCTTACAAGCACTGCTCCGTTTTTTACGGTGCCAGTTCGCGGAAACTTTAGTGATATGCGTTTGAAGCATTGCTTGCTGGCGGTGATTTAAAAATCTCCGGGTGATTTAAAAATCTCCGGGTGATTTAAAAGTTGAGAAAAATCCGGCTGCGGTGATTGTTTCGAGCGAGATGATGGTGTGTTGTAATTTATATCAACCAGTTATTTCATTTCGCGTATTTGCGTTGACCCTTAACATAATTCAATGTTAGAGTTCTTACCATGCAGTTATCAGGGTCTTTGTTTTCAACGTATCTGCATCTTTTTTCACAATCTTTCTGGGGGGAGTAATGGAATATAAAACAAAATATAAGTGCCAGATGATCCATACCGTGGCTGGAGGATTGCTGCTACTCGGTATGAGTTCGTCTGGTGTCTATGCGAATAGTGCGATGAGCAGCAACGAGCTAAGCAGCAATCCTTTTATGAGAGCAATCAAGAACAGCGGTATTGAATTCGGCGGCTGGGTACAAGGCGGTGCAACGTATAACCCGAGCCAGACCCATGGTTTCAATGGACCTGTTACTTTTTCGGATCAAGCGAACCGGTTTCAATTGAACCAGTTGAATTTCTTCATAGAGCGGGGTGTGAAAACTGAAGGAAAGGGCTGGGATATTGGCTTTCGCGCCGACTTCTTGTTTGGTACTGATGCTATCTTTACACAGGCTTATGGTAATCCGGCCTTTGATGTTAACAACGGTAGACCGTTGGCGGATCGCGGCAACTGGGACTTGGAAATCTGTTGTAATTCCAGCCGTACCTACGGCATTGCAATTCCTCAAGCCTTTGCGGAAATATACGCGCCGGTAGGAAATGGTTTAAATGTTAAAGTGGGTCATTTCTATACACCGATCGGTTATGAATCCGTTCCTGCTCCTAATAACTTCTTCTATTCCCATGCCTATACCATGCAGTATGGCGAACCCTTCACGCATACCGGTGTATTGGGTAATTACAATGTCAACAAAAATATCGTAGCAATGTTCGGTACCATCGGCGGCAGTGGAACCGGCGGCTGGGATGGAAATTTCGACAAGCAAATGGAAAACTGGGGCGGTATCGGTGGCGTTACCTGGAACAGTAATGACAATAAAACCTCATTTAATGTCAGCGGTACCGGCAGCACGACTTCCACCCGTAACAGTAGTTTCTGGGGGATGTACAGTATCGTTTTGCAACACAAATTCACCGATAGAACCCATCTAGTCCTGCAACATGATCATGGTTTCGCGGATAACGTAATGTTATTTAATAACGTATATTCCGGTGTTGTCAAAGACGCCGAATGGTATGGCGTTAACTCGCATTTTTACTACGATGCGACACCCAATGTTTCAGTCGGTGTCCGTGCCGAGTGGTTTCGTGATCGCGATGGCTTCCGGGTATTCGCGCCAGGCCGGGTGACGGCGGCGACCAATCATTTGGGAACCAGTTACGCCAGTAACATCGGCTTGCTCGGTACCAGCACGCCCGCCGATTATTATGCCGTAACCATCGGTGCAAACTGGAAAGCGGCAAAGACCTTGAATGTGCCTTGGAAAGGCCTGAAGAACTTCAATCTACGTCCGAATATCCGCTATGACCGCGTAGATGCATTGCACGAATCATTGCAGACTTCCGCTTACCGTCCATTCGGCGGTAATAAGGATCAGATACTCTTCTCATTGGATGCTGTTTTACCTTTCTAAGCATTGAAGATTTGAGTTGTTATGGAATATAAAAAATGCGCCCTAAGGCGCATTTTTTATGGGCAAATTTAAATTTTTGTAATTTGGCGTAAGGCTTGCAACAACGCAACGATGTCCAGCGGAACAGACGCTTCCCAATGACAGATTTGTCCGGTAAGCGGGTGTGTCAGCGCCAATCTTTGCGCATGCAGCGCTTGCCGTGGAAAATTCGCGAGTAACTGACCTACTGCCGATCCGGTTTTTTTGATCAGGTTTCCGCCATAAACCGGATCACCCACTAACGCGTGTCCGATGGTATTCATATGAACCCGGATCTGATGCGTCCGGCCGGTTTCAAGGCTGCACTGCAACAGCGTGCATGCCTCGAAAGTTTCGATCACTTGGTAATGCGTTCGCGCCGGTTTGCCCGTCGCCGTGACCGCCATTTTGGTGCGCTGTGTCGGATGACGGCCGATGGGTGCATCGACATGGCCGGCTTGCTGGACTTGTCCAACTACCAATGCCAGATAATCCCGTTTCACAGTCCTTTGCTGTAACTGCCGCACGAGACTTGTTTGCGCTTCCAAGGTTTTCGCAACGACTAGTAAGCCGGTGGTATTTTTATCCAGGCGATGCACAATCCCGGCCCGAGGAACATGCTCCAATTGCGGCGCATGGTGCAGTAAGGCATTTAGCATGGTTCCGTGCCAGTTGCCATTTCCCGGATGCGTGACCAATCCGGCCGGTTTGTCGATGACGATCAATGTGTCATCTTCATAAATCACATCAAGATCGATGTTCTCGGGTTTGAATGCCGTTTCATGGGTGATCTCGTGCGGCAAGATCCTTACACGCTCATTTCCCCAGACTTTGTGCTTCGGTGTGGTAACTTGTTCATCGAGCGTTACCCGGTTCCCGGCAATCCAGGTTTGTATACGGCTGCGCGACCATTGCGGTAATAATTTTGCTAATGCAAGATCCAACCGCAAACCGGCGTAATCGGCAGGGATGATGAGATCAAGCGCGGCACAATCCGGATCGCTGTGTGTGAGCGGCCCCGGCTTTGCGCTATAATCCGCGGATTGATCATTGCTATTAATGGAACTTGTCATGTTACGTAGTTTAGCTTTATTTCTGGTTATGGGGCTATCGGGTTGCGGTTTATTGCCGGATCGCACGGAAGATCAGCAAGACTGGTCCGCCAATAAGTTTTATTCAGAAGCCAAAGCGAAATTGAATGATGGCAGTTATCCTGCGGCTATCAAGCTCTATGAATCGCTGGAATCCCGCTATCCTTATGGCCGGATTGCGCAACAAGCGCAACTGGAAATTGCCTATGCGCATTATAAAAATGAAGAACCGGCATCTGCGATTGCAGCAGCGGATCGGTTTATTAAGTTACATCCTAATCATCAGCATGTAGATTACGCCTATTATATCAAAGGATTGGCAAATTTTAACGATAGCTGGGGAATGATCAGTTTTCTGATGAAAGGGCCGCTCAAGCAGGATATGAGCGAACGTGATCCCAAGGCAACGTATGAGTCATTTGAAGTTTTCAAGGAACTGGTGACCCGGTTTCCGGATAGCAAATACGCCGTGGATGCCAGGCAGCGGATGGCCTATTTGCTAAATGCCTTGGCGATGAGTGAGATTCATGTGGCGCGTTATTATATGAAGCGTAAAGCCTATGTCGCGGCGGCCAACCGGGCGCAAAACGCGGTTAAAGAGTACCCGCGTACTCCGGCGACCGAGGAAGCTCTGTACATCATGATCCGGGCTTATGAAGCTCTGGAAATGTACGATTTGCGCGACGATGCGGAACGCGTCATGCGCATCAACTTTCCTGACAGTATTTTTCTTGCGGAATTACCCGAAGTGGGCGGCAAAGCCTGGTGGCAGTTCTGGAAAAATTAAAAAAGCTGGCTACCCTGGTTTTTTGATATGCACGGCCAGAACATCACATTCTGCGTGATATAACACATCCTTAGCCGTGGATCCCATTAACACGGCGAGACCATGACGGTCATGCGAACCGACAATAATCAAGTCTATCTGCTGCTGTATCGCCAGTTGCGTGATTTCTTGCTGCGGTTCGCCCCAGATTAACCAACGCCGGGACGGCGCAATATTTAGCTGATCGCTTATCTGCACTAATTTGTTTTTCTCATTTTCCAATAATTCATAAGCTGAATCTTCCGATAACGGAATCACTGTTCCATAAGGCGTATCAGGCATTGGAATGTTGTCCAGGACATGAAGAATATGCAGTGTCGCATGAAATTGTTCAGCCAGTGCTTGCGCTTTTTGAGCGACGAACAGGTCGTGCCCGGAAAAATCGATGGTGAGTAAGATATTTTGATAATTCAGCATGTCGGTTCTATAACGCGTGAGAAATATTTGAGGCGCACTTTAGCATATCCTGCAAGCGATTGCGCCGGACTTTGAAGCCCGCTAGCTAGGGAAGCGCTGATTAATTCAACGAATGAGATGAAGTGCGAGGCGCACGGAACGCAGCAACCGGGACATATCAATCTGATAGGCGAGGGAGTGAGTACCGCGCAACGAAGCAATTCGCTCGTGCAGTCAATTAATCGGCGCTTCCCTAGTCATCCTCCTCGTATCGCTTGAGATAATGTGATAAAAAATCATCGACGCGATGTTCATATTCTCTGCCGGCATAGGTATGCATATTAAAATGTTTGGCGCCCGGGACAATCCACAGTTCTTTGGGAATTCTGGCCGAAGCATATAAGCGCTCGGTTTCCGATTGGGTGGTATGTGCGTCATGAGTTCCTGAAATGAACAGGACGGGAGCATTCAGCCGATCAATTCGCGCAATCGGATTGAGTTCAGCAATGGCAATATCCAGATTCAGTGATAATTGCCAGAGCATCAGCGGCAGTAACACGCTGCCGTAATCTCCAAAATGGAGTTTCAAGCGGTTCTCAACCGCTTCTTCCAGGGTTGGATGAAGTGATTCCAGAATCACCGCGTCTAATTTTAGATTTTTCTTCGCAAGAACAATTGCCGCGGCTCCCAGCGAAGTACCGATTGCACCAATGCGTTCGCGCGGGAAACGCTGTTTCAGAAAGTCGACGGATGCCTCAATATTTTCGGCTTCTTTCAAGCCGAAAGTAATTTTATCGCCAATGGTTTCCCCATGTCCTTGCAAGTCAATGAGCAGAACACCGTATCCTTTGTCTTGCAGAAATCGCGCCCGGCTCAACATCTCTACGCGATTGCTGCGCATCGAATGCGCCAGCAGCACGACACCGCCGCCGGGTTTTCCTTGAGCTAGCCAGCCATGAACAACGACGTGATCCCGGCCCGGGATCTGTACCGGCTCGACCGGGAAATCTGCGGAAAGCGCGGAGACTGAAGTGGGGGCTGGTGATGTCAGAATCGTGCCAATCGCAAAAAAAAGAACAAGTGCTACAAGGATAACAAGGAGTAGCTTGATAATGATAGAAGGGCGCATAACGAGTACCGCGTGATTTAGAAACTGCATGATATTAATTGATTGATTCCCGCCTGCCGCTGGGAAAAATTCCTATTCCGTCTTTTCATTAAATTTTACCGCCGGAGCAGGGTGGAATGGGGATATATTTTAACAACGGAATAGTCAGATATTGTTTTTGCTGTCATTTTGATCCCGGAAATGGGTGGCGGAAACCTGATTATAAAAAAGATAACTGGCAGGTCTTTCAGTGTTAGTTCCAACATTTGAAATTTGTATAGTTACTTACAATAGGCAAAAATTTGGGAAGGTGTACACCGGGATAATGCATCAATTGATGCAACAGAATATCCCGGAGAGTGTTGATATATGTTACAACCCATTGATAAAAATGCTATATTGGTTGGTTTTAAAGTGCAACCGGGCAAATGAAAGCTTGGATGGGAATTGGGATGGCGGCTGTTATCGAAAAACCGTTTGATTTCAAGCATGTTGTTATTGGGGTCGAATATTTTTTGGGTGCATGACTATGGAAAATAAATTACACGATGAATTTCAGGAAAGATTGTGCTCGCTGGCTACGATGTTTATAGAAGAGCTGCCGGACAAAATTACTGAAATCGAAACATTGTGGAGCAAGCTGCTGAGTGAGTGGGAACCGGGCATGCTCCAGGAAATTCATCGCGCCGTCAATAATCTGGCGGGCAGCAGCAAAACATTCGGATTTTCGGAACTGAGCATCGAGGCGAGAGTCTTGGAACAGATTTTTAAGAACTTGCTGTTGCAGCAAGTTTCCGCCGATGCATTTCAAGCCAACCGGATTTCCCAGCAAATCCTGGAGTTGAAAAAGATATCGGAAGATAACGAATCCAATCCGATTTTTATCCGGCAAACGATTGCTAATAAAGAAGCTTTCTTAACGATTCCACAACCTTCGGATTTGATTTTCGTGGTCAATGCCGATGCGGAAGCTGCTGAGGAATTGGCGCTGCAACTACGGTATTATGGTTATGAAGTCGAAGTATTCAATCATTTGGATAAATTCCGCGCTGCTATCTTGCAGATACCCAATGCCATCGTGTTGATGGAAATCGAGTTTCCGGACGATGAAATGGCGGGAATCCGGGTTATGGAAGAAATTCAGCGGGAATTGACGCAACCGGCGCAGGTCATTTTTATATCGGTTCACGACGGTTTGGATTACCGGCTTGGCGCGGTGCGGGCGGGCGGCTTGGCGTATTTTACCAAGCCGTTTAATCCGGTTGAATTGATCGGTCAGCTTGATTTGATCACAGCCTCGCAAATCCAGGATTCCTTTCGCATATTGCTGGTCGACGATAATCCGACCATCCTGGCCTATAATGCCGCAGTACTGGAACGAGCCGGCATGACGGTCAAAGCCGTAACCGGACCCGCACAACTCCTCGAAACCCTGAATGGCTTCAACCCGGATTTGATCCTGATGGATCTCTATATGCCCGGTTGTAACGGTATCGAGCTGGCAAAAGTAATCCGGCAAATGGAAGGTTTTATCGCGATTCCGATCGTTTATCTGTCGTCGGAGAATGATTTCAACACGCAACGTGAAGCCATGAGCCTGGGAGGGGACGATTTTCTGGTTAAACCGGTTTTCTCCCGGCAGTTGATTTCGGCGGTGACGCTACGGGTAATGCGCGCGAGGTCTTTGCGTGCGTTGATGGTGCATGATGGCTTGACCGGTTTGCTGAACCATACGGCGATCAAAGAAGAACTGGTGCGTGAGGTGGTTCGCTCTGACCGGTTGAATACGCCGCTGTCGTATGCCATGGTGGATATCGACTTTATCAAGAAAATCAATGATCTTCATGGACATGCTGCAGGAGATCGCGTCATTAAAAGCTTGGCAAGGTTGTTAAAGCAGCGGCTACGTGGCACCGATACCGTCGGCCGCTATGGCGGAGAAGAATTTGCGGTGATTATGAATGATACCGATGCAACCTCGGCTGCCAAAGTCATCGACGAAATCCGGCATGTTTTTTCGCGGTTATTGCATTTAAGCCAGGATGAGGAGTTTTCAGTCAGTTTCAGTTGCGGGATCGCGGATCTCGAACATTTCCCGGACGCCGCAAAATTGAGCGAAGCGGCTGAAAAAGCGCTGTTTCATGCCAAACAGCGCGGACGTAACAAAGTAGTGGTCAATAGCGGGGATTGAAAATACTGACTGATTGACTGCACGGACGGCTCGTTCGTCGAATTAATCAGCGTTTCCTGAGGTATCCTTTCAAGCGTAGGACGTCACATAGCGCGATCATCGCGCCGGGTTCGCAATTCGCGCGGTGGCTCGTTAACCGAATCGATTGCGAATTGCTGTTTGCTGAAAGCCGCGCGTGATTGCGGATCCGGATCAATTTCCTGAATGGACTCGATGACGGTTACCCGCGGTGCCAATCCTGCAGCATTGGCAACCTGGATGGAAAGCCCTGGCCGTGCATTGAGTTCGATAATCATCGGACCGTGATCGCGATCGAGCACGATATCGGCACCCAAATAGCCCAGGCCGGTCATTTCATAACAAGCCGCAGCCAGTTGCAGCAATTTATCCCAATGCGGAATCACCAGTTCCGAGAAAGTCTTGCGCGTATCCGGATGAAATAATACCGGCTCGCCGTACTGAACGGCATGTAATGCGCTGCCGCTTCCCATATCGATCCCGACACCCACGGCGCCTTGATGCAAATTGGCTTTGCCATCGGAGGCATGGGTGGTAAGCCGGAGCATTGCCATGATGGGATATCCGCGAAAAACGATGATGCGTAAATCCGGGATGCCTTCATAACTATAATCCGCAAAAACCGGATCCAATTGGATCAGTGACTCGATCATCACCATATCGGGTTTCCCGCCGAGGCTATGCAAGCCGCTCAGAATATTCGAAACATGCCGTTCGATGTCGCGCAGTTGTAAAGCATCGCCGCTCGGCTTGAAATAGAGATTATGTTCATGCTCGGTAATCACCAGGATGCCTTTGCCGCCGCTGCCTTTGACCGGTTTGATGACAAACTGGGCATGCGGATCCAATATCTCTTTCAACAACCTGACATCATGCTGGTATTGCACGGTTCCCAATAACTCCGGTACGGTGATTCCAGCTTGCTGCGCCAGCAATTTGGTTTTGAGCTTGTCGTCGACCAGCGGATACAGACGGCGCGGATTGTAACGGGATATCAACCCGAAATTTCTCTGGTTCATGCCGATGATGCCAAAGCTTCTGAGCTTCTTAGCGCTTGCCAGAAACATTGCGCCGCTCCAGTGCGTGAAAACGGTAAAGCTCGGATAGCCGGTACCCGGTATATTGTCCGAGAATCAAAATAAGCGCCAGATTGACCAGCATCAATTCGGGGAAATTGAAGGTTAGGTACTCGATCGTCCGGTTTGTCATGAACAGATATGCAATCACCGCCGTCAGTAAGCTGCCGCCGCCTTGGATAAATACTTCGCGAGGACCGTCCTCTTCCCATAGTACCGACATCCGTTCGATGGTCCACGACAGAATGATCATCGGGAAGAAAGTAACGGTCAGCGCTTGATCGAGCCCGAGTTTGTTGCTGATAATGCTGATACTGGCGATTATTGCAATAACGACGATGATCACTGCCGAGATACGCGCGACAAATAACAGATTGAGTCGTGATAGATAGGAGCGTATCAGCAGCCCGGTACCGACTACGGTCAAAAAGATAAGAATTCCGGTCAGCAAAGTGGTTTGTATCAATGCGAGTGCAATCAATATCGGCATAAAAGTCCCGGAAGTGCGGATACCGATCAATAGCCGCATAATGACGACAATTAATGCGCCGATCGGCAGCAGCAGGATCATTTTGAAGGCATTTTGCTGTTCGATCGGTAAACTGTAGATCGAAAAGTCAATGATGCCCGCCTGTTTGTTCATGCTGTCGCGGACTACAAGGTTACGGGTTGAGTGAACATTCTTGATAATTGAAAAGGATATCTGCGAATTTTTGCCGCCGACGACATCCAGGAGTGACTGATCGCCTCGTTGCCATATCAGAAAATTCTTCGGTTTACCGATTTCTCCGGAGTTTTGATTGAATAACAACCATTGCCCGCCGATGTATACCTCGACAAAATTGGTCAATGTTTGCCGGCGGCGCCCGTCTTTCAAATAAAGCCCGCGAACAATGCGCGCACTGATACCTTCCAGCGCCAGTAAGTTGATAATCAGGTGTGTTTTGTACTCTTCGTTGGAATGTTCATTCAGCAACAAGCTCTGATTCTGACTGGGCGCGTTCGAATTGAGCGTGGTGATCAGTTCGCGGGTGAAAGTTTCGGTATTGGCCGACCGGCTGCGGACCTGATCCAAAAGCGTCGTCGCTGCCGTTTTAAGCACTTCGTCAAATTCCGGTTTCTCCGGTTCGGACGGAAGATCCGCAGTATCAGTCGCGGCAGCCGGGTCAGTTTCATACATACTGAGCCGGTAATAAGCGGTTTGGGGGCCGGAAACAGTCCTTTTACTCCATTGCGCCCGGCGTCCGGTCGGCGAAACTAATTCGCTAAACCCGTAATCGGGGGATGCGAAATCTTCTTCGACAATTGCGATATCCGAAGTTTTGGGCGGCAAAGCAAACGAGACGATAATGGGATCGCCGCGCGCGACGAAATCGATTTTGGCTTCGATGGTCCAGACCGGCTTTTTATCATCCGGTGATAATGGAAACCCTAACGCGAAGTGTTTATAGAGAATCAATCCGATTCCCATGCCCAGCAGGAGTATGACGATAAAATATAATCTTAGATTCGTGTGCATTAGTTCACATTACCTGCTTCGAGCGCTTCAGTTTTTCCGGCGGTGAAATTTTTGCTGACATCTACAATCGCTAAGTCATTGAGTAAATTCCTGCCGATCAGAACTTGATATTTAAACTTGCTGCGATTTTCCAGCGTGAAATCGATTTGTTCATTAATATCAGCAAGAATAACCCGCATTCTGACCACAGGGCGACGCTGCGCTTCCCTATCGCCGCGTTCCTTGACGCGTACATGCCGGCGCAAGCGCCGGGTTAGTTCGAGGATCTCGCCGGTTTCCGGGTGTGTCAATTTGAATTTTACGAACGGTTTTCCATCTCTCTCAAATTCCACGATATCCATTGCATTTAGCGACGAGGTCCGCGCACCGGTATCAATCCGGGCGCTGAATTCCAGGCCGGGTGGATCGAGGTAGACGTTCTCAATGCCGCCGAGCAGTGTCTTGCCATCTATTTTTCCGGGTGATTCCGGTGTGGATGGAGCAGCATTGACATCATTACAGGAGCACTGATCAGTTTTAGCGGAGGTGGTGATTTCTTTGGTGCTTGCTAAGCTATCAGGCTGATTCCTTTCCAGAAATTTCCTGGTTTCAACCAGTTCCGCAAAAAGGTTAACCAGCTCCGATTCCCGGGCCTGGATCATCGCTTCCCTTTCCGATAGTTGATCTTCCCGTGCATTGCATGCACCCAGCATTGCAACAATAAGAACGATAAGCAGACGGTTTAAGCAAGTTTTGCCAGTGGATAAATGAGGAATACTCATGAGTGGAATTGCACTGTAAATGGTAATAGTAAGTAAATGGGATCGAATTCTGCTGTGTTTGCAATGACAACCCGGTTCAAACGGTTATTGGTTCGCTGTCATGGGCTCTCAAGATGGATGGTCAATGATTGGTTTTTATAGGTACACGCATAGCGGTGAATCTCCAGGCAATGCGACGTGATGGTGATCTGATAACTGCCAGGTGTTTCGCTTTGGGTGTCGAACTTGAATTCAAATTGCCCTTCCGCGTTACTGGGATAGGATTGATCCGCCAAGATGGAACCGTCGGGCCGGGTAACTTTGAAATTCAGCAAAACATCGGCAGCCGCTTGATCATTGTAATTCACCCAGCCGTGAAGAGTGACGGGTTCACCGATGGTGAATTGTGTTTTAGGATCGATAAGAATCGGTTGTGATATATGGGTCGCCCATGAACTGGGTATGCCGCTGGCTAAAAAAAGCAAAGCCAACAATGCAAAAATTAATGTTTTCTTTGAGGCCATCATAATCGTTGTAAATCAGTAAAAGAATCGTTTAATAATCAATTGGTCGCGATGAAGAATTTTTAAGGGGGTTATTTCTTTGGTAAATAGAGATCGGTGATAGTTCCGGTTGCGGTTTCCGCTGCAAACAGAATTGTTTCCGACAGCGTCGGATGCGGGTGGATGGTTAAACCGATATCTTCCATATCAGCGCCCATTTCCAGCGCCAGCACGGTTTCGGCGATGAGTTCACCGGCATTGATACCGGTGATACCGGCGCCGAGTATCCGCCGTGTCTTTTTATCGAATAATAATTGTGTGTATCCCTCGTCGCGCGCCATCGAGATGGCGCGACCGCTGGCAGCCCAGGGAAAGCTGCTTTTCTCATAGTCGATGCCTTGCTGGATGGCTTCTTTTTCAGTCAAGCCCATCCAAGCCACTTCAGGGTCGGTGTAAGCCACCGAGGGGATTGTGCGGGCATCGAACTGCGCTTTATGACCGGCAATCACTTCAGCGGCGAGCTTTCCCTCGTAGGCCGCTTTGTGCGCCAGCATCGGTTCGCCCGCGATATCGCCGATCGCGAAAATATGCGGCAGATTGGTGCGCATTTGCGGATCCACCGGAATGAAGCCTCGCTCATTGACATGAATACCGATTTCACCGGCACCGATAGTATTTCCATTCGGACGCCGTCCGGCTGCCACCAGAATACGGTCGTAGGTTTGCTGCGATGGTGCATTCTCACCTTCGAAGGTGACAACTAATCCGTCCGCTGACGGTTCAATCCGGCTTACTTTTGTTTTAAGATAGATTGCTTCATAACGTTTCTTGATACGGCGGAATAACGGTTTGATCAGATCTGCATCGGCGCCGGGAATCAACTGTTCCATCGTTTCAATCACACTGATTTTACTTCCCAATGCATCATAAACGGTTGCCATTTCCAAACCGATAATGCCGCCGCCAATGATCAGCAATCGTTGTGGGATGTCTTGCAGATTCAAAGCATCGGTGGAATCCATCAAGCGCGGATCGTGGTATGGAAAACCGGGAATGCGGGCAACGCTGGAGCCGGCGGCAATGATGCAGTGGTCGAAAGAAATTGTTTTGCGGCCATCGGCGGTGGCCACTTCCAGCAAATGGGCTGAGGCAAATTTACCAACACCGTGAACAATTTCGACTTTGCGCTGCTTTGCCAATGCCTTCAGACCTTTGGTCAGCTTGGCTATGACCGATTCTTTCCAGGTGCGCAGTTTGTCCAGATCGACTTGAGGTTTGCTGAATAAGAGACCGTGAGACGACAGTTCCTCGGTTTCGGTGATGACCTTGGCTGCATGCAACAGCGCCTTCGAAGGGATGCAACCAACGTTTAAGCATACCCCGCCAAGCGTCTGATAACGCTCGATTAACACCACTTTCTTGCCGAGATCGGCGGCACGGAAAGCTGCAGTGTAACCGCCAGGACCGGCGCCGAGCACCACGACATCGGCATGCAGATCACCTTGCATGCTTGCTTGTTCAGATCTTGATGGCGTTGATGGCGACGGAACTGGAGTGGGTTGAGGCACATCGCGAATTGATCCGGTTTGGATGGATTCTACTGGCTGAGCAACTGATAAAGTCAAAATCACTGTGCCTTCCGAAACTTTATCGCCAACGCGAATACGGATATCCTGCACGGTACCGGCTTGCGGCGATGGCACTTCCATCGAGGCTTTGTCGGTTTCCAATGTGATCAGGGATGTTTCTTTCTCAACGGTATCGCCCGGCGATATCAGTACTTCGATGACCGGCACATCTTTGAAATCACCGATGTCGGGAATTTTTACTTCAATAATTTGTGCCATGGTGATCTTTATTGGATTGTTTATTTTCTTAACTGACCGTCACCCAGCACGATGAATTTTTGACTGGTCAGGCCTTCGAGACCCACCGGTCCCCGCGCATGAATTTTATCAGTGGAAATACCGATTTCGGCGCCCAAGCCATATTCAAAACCGTCTGCGAAGCGGGTGGTGGTGTTGACCATCACCGAACTGGAATCCACTTCCCGGAGAAAGCGGCGGGCTCTGGTATAGTTTTCGGTGACGATGGCATCGGTATGTTGCGAACCGTATCGAGTAATGTGATCAATTGCTTGATCCAGATTTTCAACGATGCGGATACTCAGAATTGGTCCCAGGTATTCCTCGTACCAATCAGCTTCGGTGGCTACTTTCATTTGCGGAATAATGCGGCAAGCTGTTTCGTCACCGCGTAATTCAACGCCTTTATCGAAGTAGATTTTACTGAGCGGCGGCAGAATTTTAGGCGCTATGCCGACATGAATCAGCAACGTTTCCATGGTATTGCAAGTGCCGTAGCGTTGCGTTTTGGCGTGATCGGCGATTTTGATCGCTTTGTCGAAATCTGCCTGATCGTCAATATAGACATGACAAACGCCATCCAAATGTTTGATGACCGGGATCCGCGCTTCGTTGGCGATGCGTTCGATCAAGCTCTTGCCGCCGCGTGGCACAATCACATCGACAAATTCCTTCATCGTGATCAGTTCCCCGACTGCTGCCCGATCGGTAGTTTCGATCACTTGGACGGCGGTTTCCGGCAATCCGGCAAACCGTAGTCCCTCTTTGACACACGCTGCGATTGCCTGATTACTGTGAATCGCTTCCGATCCGCCGCGTAAAATTGCTGCATTACCTGCTTTTAAACATAATCCTGCAGCGTCGGCGGTTACATTTGGGCGAGCCTCGTAAATAATGCCGATTACCCCCAGCGGAACGCGCATTTTTCCAACCTGAATTCCGGAAGGGCGGTAATTTAATCCGCTAATTTCACCGACCGGATCTGCCAGAGCGGCGATTTGCAGCAATCCTTCCGCCATCGTCTCGATGCTTTTGGATGACAGGGTTAACCGATCGATCATCGAAGCTTCCAAACCTTTGGCGCGTGCATTTTCCAGATCCTTTGCATTCGCAGCAATCAAAACCGATTCATCGCGTCGGATGGCGTTAGCCATAGCTGTTAAAGCTTGATTCTTTGCCGCTGTTTCAGCTTTTGCGACCAGGCGTGATGCTGCGCGCGCATTCTGGCCGACGGCTTGCATATAACTTTTGATATCAGAGGTGTTCATGGATTTACTTAACAAGAGGTCGATTGCAGTTCGTTAAATGCGTGTTAAACCGGGATTATAGTACAAGTTACGGATTCTATTGCATACTGCGATGTGTCTGGATAAGGGAAAACTGATGATCAAAGCCGGTGGCGTCAACCTGGCATTGATCGAACAGTGATCATGAATCATTTGAGAGTCACCAATCAGTATCCGATTTAAAGTATCATTTTTATTATTCAGGAATAACACCGGAAATTCCCATTAATTCATGGAAATGAATAGGAATTGTTACGGGTAAATCCGGAAATGGCGGGTAAAAATGGGCTTATTCTGAATGATTAAAATTAATACCGGCATTACTATTCGACAGGACAGAAATCTAATCCGGTTGTTCAAATCTTGAGAGATTTAATAGTCAATTCCTGTCATCTATTGGCAGTCTATGTTAGTCAATTGATTGTAATTTCCGCTCAATCCCGGGAAGTTTAATCCACTCTATCTCAGTGAGGAAAAAATGAGTTATCCGCTTTTCAAACTTAATCGTGTTGCAATCTTTCTTGGCGGAGTCTTTGCAGTTTCTGCGCCGTCAACAGTCAATGCCGGCTGGTCGATCGTAGGTTTAGGAACGCACGGCGGCACCTACAGTGTTGCGCAAGCGATTAACGATGCCGGGCAGGTGGTTGGGAACGGTAATGGCACCGATCGCGCCTTCATTACCGGTCCTAACGGTGTTGGAATGAGTTATTTGGATACGCTGGGCGGAGCCAAAAGCTTTGCTCTCGACATCAATAATTCCGGGCAAGTGGCGGGTTATTCCTTGACCGGTTCCGGTGAAATTCATGCCTATATTACCGGTGCCAACGGGTTAGGAATGACGGACTTGGGAACTCTCGGAGGGGATTTCAGCATCGCATACGGCATTAATGATTGGGGGCAAGTAGTCGGCGTATCTTCCATCGAGGGTAACGCCGCTTACCATGCCTTCATTACCGGCCCTGGCGGCGTGGGGATGACCGATTTGGGGACTCTCGGCGGAGACTACAGTGTGGCTTACGGCATCAATAACGCAGGAGAAGTGGTGGGTGCTTCGTCCATTGCCGGCAGCACTACACAACATGCATTTGTCACCGGTGCCGGCGGTACCGGGATGGCCGATTTGAATACGCTCAATGGAACATCTGACAGCGCTGCTTGGGATATCAACAGCTCCGGACAGATTGTCGGATTCTCCGGGCTTTACGATGACTTTTTCGGTTTCTATTCGATGGAAGCTTTCATTGCGGATGCCGGCGGTACCGGCATGGAGGGGTTGGCGATTTCTCTGGATAGCCGTGCGGATGCCATCAACGATCTGGGACAAATAGTCGGCGGTATTAACAATTATTGCAGCGATTGTACTCGCAGCTCATTTCTCTACAGCGATGGAACTGTGACCGATCTTTCATTGCTGGAACCGGTTGTCGCGGCTGGATGGAGCGAATTGACCGCCGTTGGCATTAATAATCACGGGCAAATCATCGGCTGGGGGCAATTGGCCGGATCGCCCGGAGGCGGTTCCAGGGCATTTCTGCTTTCACCGGTTGTTGCCGTGCCGGAACCTGAAACTTACCTGATGTTGCTGGCGGGATTAGGGTTGCTGGGTATTGCCTGGCGGCGCGGGGAGAAACAATTATCCTTGCAGTGATGACCGCAGCGCATTTGGACTCAATGAGCTCAGGTTGTCAAGAGCGGCTAAGCTCATTAGGGTTGCTTGATGGTTACAGAAAATTTACGGATTCTGATCGTTGCTCATTTCATAATCGGCTTTTGCTAACGCCTGAATACCGGCACTGAAAGTTCTGACTTCGGAGCGATCCAGCAGTACGCAAGGTTTTTGTGTGTATCTGAAAAAGCGCTTGACCATCAGGAATGCTTCGTGATTGACGCAATCCACCGGGCAGATGATCATATCGGTCATTTCCAGCAATAACGGCAAACGATCCAGTGAATCACCGGCGCCACCATGAAACGCCAAGAAAAACCCTCCGTGTTTAGCAATTATCCGCTCATATTGCGAGTACAGTTTGATGCGGCCGCCGATACATAATACGGAGCGGTTTTTTAAGTATGCAGTGTAGCGATGTGAATGCTGCGTATCGTTCGGATCAGCAGTGTCCGTTGTTTCAATCTGTGATGAAGCTTTGACCAAGGGTGCCCAGCCGGTAATAACCGAAGTTTTATTTGCAGTTGAGCCGGCATTAATGTGATTTGCAAATATCCGTCCTAATCCATCGCGCCAGCGGTTAAGTATCTTAAATAGTTGAATGAAATTTCTGTTGTGCTGGGTTATGAAACCATCGACATCCGTTGAAGGCGAAACATGATAATGAGGAATAGCGCCCATTGAAGCGGCAACAGCGGGTTTCTTTATGAATTTCATTTTCGAGTCTCCTGCAAGTCATCAGCATCAAAAAAAACGGCTGGCTGACCCGGGAGAAGGGCTGGCTGGCTAAATATGCCGCTGGATAAGGAAGAGAAACTCCAGCGGCGATGGCAAAACAAATTACATCTGGCTTTGCAGCCAATTGTGGATTCCGACTTTTTCCATGACATCCAATTGGGTTTCCAGCCAATCGATATGTTCTTCGGTGTCCTCTAAAATCCGTTCAAAAATCTCCCGCGACACAAAATCCTGCGCGGATTCACAAGCGGCTATTGCGGCGAGCAATGTATCCCGCGAGGTATACTCAAGCTTCAAATCACATGCGACACATTCCTCCGCGGTTTCCCCGATCATTAATTTGCCTAAATCCTGTAGATTGGGAAGGCCTTCCAGTAGAAGAATCCTTTCGATCAAGCTGTCCGCATGTTTCATTTCCTCGCAGGATTCTTTAAATTCATGGTCTCCAAGACTGTTAAACCCCCAATTTTTATACATCCGGGCATGGAGGAAATATTGATTAATGGCAGTTAATTCATGTTGCAGTTGCAGATTCAACCAGCGGATAATTTCTACGTTACCTTTCATTTTTATCTCCTCAGACAAGTCTGTTGCATATTTAGCGGCTGCATCGGAGAGATATCGCACAGGTACTGTATTCTCCGCATTATCTAATTCAATGGCTTGCATTGTGCCGATCAGCATACCTCGCATGCGTTTTAACCATGCATTCGTAAATCCAGCTCCGGTTGTTTTTACGAAGAGCGATACCACTCATAACTTACCCGTATAAATATACATGATATGCGGTTTTTATCCACTATTTGTTCAGAATCAGCTTGCCGTTTCGCGTGCGGCGCAATGCGTACTGTTCACCCTTGTGTAATATGATCACGACATCACCATGTCTGAATAAAGCATCGCTATCGATGAGTTTGTTAATTTTCACTATTCCGGATTGCGGCAGGTTTCTTGCGCTGGTTTGCTGAGGGCTTAAAATATTCATGATGTATTTCTAATAATAAATGAGAATGATTCTCATTATATTCATTTTTGAATAAAGTGCAAGCTTTTCTTACGCTGATGCCGGATTGCTATTATTTTTATCTCAATAATACTGAATCTTTATTTTATTGCTGTGAATCATTGAGTTGGAGTTGATGGTCGTTAAAAGAATGGGGCGTTTGGAACGATTTACTTTGATCAAACGGCTCCAACCCGATCACCTATCAAGGTTTCCGATTCAAGCGTTCCATCAAATAACATAAACAATCCTGGCGGATGATGCGGATATCGCGCGTCAGCATCGCGGGCATCACCTGCTGTCTGGTCAATAAATTACCGTCGCGGTTTTCGAAGTAGTGTGCGCTCATGTCACAACCCAAGCCATTGCGCACTCGCAAAGGCTCGGTGCAATCCGGCGCCACCACTGCCAGATGCGTGCCGGGATCGAGCAAGCGGAAATTGTAATAATCAATATTTTCGATCAAGCATAAATCCGTCGCCGGATCGCCAATGCTCAGGCTTACTGCTTCCGGGACCGTGACCACAGCGACCGATTGATACAATTCCAGATCCTGGCTGGCTACAGGATGCGCTGGAAATGCGGATAGATGCAACGCGCCTTCGACAAAACCTGCGGCGTGTTCGATGCCGCCAGCTCCGCCCGGCTTGCCGCATTCCACCGTAACCGCTGGACAGAGCCTGGCAAATGCTTCGGATTGAACACCTTTGGGATGGGTGAAATACACCACGATGCGCGAAAACATCGTGGCCAGATGCAAAAAGGCATCGCCCAGACGGTTGACGCAGGCGTAATGCGGATTCAAGCCGGTATTGTTATGAATGTCGATGCTGGCAAATACGTTGCGTTGCGTCATGATGTCGATCACTTGCTGCATCATGCGGTGCTCATCGGTAATCACCGGATTTGTGTCGAGCGACCAAACGCGATTGTAGTCTAACTGATTTTCCAAGCGGCGAACCCCCGCGCGCGCGGCGGAAACGTTGCCGACATACAGTGATAGGGCGCGCGGTAATTTCTGATTTTGATATTTCTGCAAAACTGCCTGAATGGCTTTCAAGCCGGTGTCTTCATTGCCGTGCAACAGGATCGATACAAACAACGGCGCTTCACGTCTGCCGGACAAGTGAATCAGGGTGGGGCCGGGCAGTACCGTATGCAATTCAGTGGCTTCCACCTGCAAAAAACCATCCGGCAAATAATCGAGTTCCGTCAGCATGCTTACAACGCCCATTCGTGCACTGGCGAACCGCTTCGTTGCTGTTCCAGATAGGCGGCAACCAGATGCAAGCTGTCCGCCCGGTATTTCTCGCAATATGCTCGCTGCCATGCCGAACCGGTTTGACCGCTTTTGATGCGGGATTCCAGAATGCCGAGATTGCGATCGATATCGGTCTTGCCGATTCCCAGTGTTTCCAGACCCTGGCGGGCCATCGGCAGAATTTCTTCGAGCAATAAAACGCGTGCTTCGATAGTGCTGTTATCCAGCCAAGTCAGTTTTGCTTGAAGTCCATTACGTGCGGCGGCATAAAAATTATCGCGCGCTTGAGCGAAACCGAATAGCGCTTCCGGCGGCTCGCGCAGGGTGGCAAGATAACGCGTCAAACCAAAAAACAGAGCGGCATTGCTAATCATATCGGCGATCGTGGGGCCGGCCGGCAGGACGCGTTGCTCAATACGAAAATGCGGTGTACCGTCCGGATCGAAGCCGATCAACGGCCGGATCCAGCGCCAGATCGTGCCATTATGCAACCGGAGGTGCGCGAACTGTTGCGGTGGACTGTCTATTAAGATAGGTAACAACACATCGTGATGCGCGATATTTTCCGCAAAACATTCGAACAGGGAATCGCGGACATAACCGCAGCCAAAACTGACACGGCGGTTTTCCGGTTGCGGCTGGTCGCCAATTTCAACCGATTGTTCAAATAGCGGAATACGCGTTTCATCCCATAAATCCGTATCAAACAGCAACGGCGAATTACCCGAAGCCGCCACCAGCGGCCCGGCCGCGATGATCGATGCATTGAAATAGCGCATGGCATCCCGTTCTGCGCTCTGCAAATGCACTTGGAACGATGTGGTGGCGGCCTCCAGCATCACGTCCGGATGAACGATATCCAAATGTTCCCGCCCGTGAATGCAAATGCGCAATGGACGTCCGCAACGACGTTTGAACACTTGTTCGTTCAGCGCACGGTAACGTTTGAGTTCGGACATATTTGCCAAACATAAATCGGATTGCCGCACGGTTGGCAAGATGCCGATCATCATCAGCACGCTATCCATTTGGTGCGCAACTTCCTGGCATTCCTGCCAGTTCTGATTGAGCTCAAAAGCCATGGCTGACAACGCATTACCTTTCAGCGGCATGGGGGCGCCATTGAGTTCGACATTAAAGCGCGCGAGTTCGTGAACCACCAAGGGATTGTTCAAGCGCGTCAGAAACGCTTGGTTGATTGGTGATGGAAAATAATTATGGTCGACCAGCCAGGACTCGAGTTCATAGCCGCCGATTTCACCAATCGCAGAAAAAATACCGTGCGAGAGTTGTTCTTCTAATAATGCAATTTCCCGGGATAAGCGACACCGATATTCACTGAAAACTTGATCATCGAATTGCGTCTGGTTGATTTCCTGCCCCATCGCAATTGCTCGAACCCATCATGCAGGCTCGCTGGCAGCGATGCCCTTGTGGAAGGTGACGTAAACGTAAACCGGAACTTGCAGGTCACTTAAATGTTTAGCGATCAGAGGGGTGACTTCATCCCAGCTTAATCCGCCGACCCCGGTAGCGAGACGAGGCAATGCGAGGCTGTGAAATTTTTCCGTGTCCATTAACCGGCGCAATTCCCGCAAAGCGTGATTTACATGCTCGACCGTTGCTTTTCCCGGTTTGGAGGCGTGATCAGGTGCGGCATCCTGCGTAAACAAATTGATAATACGTGCTCCTTCAGCACCGCCCCATACCCAAGCGCTTCCCGCTTTCGGGTGGGTGGTTTGGCAGAAATGCCGGAAATCCTTATACATCGCCGGCCATTGTTCCCGCAAACTCAATGCCAAGCCGGAGGAAAACGGATCATTGGGTGCAACGCCGTGCGCTATGACCTGCGCCTTGGAAAGAAGAATGTCGCCGCTAACGTGATGGATCATTTGATTTTAAGTATCGGTTGAAAAAAACTTGTGGAACGCTATTGACTGTACAGAAAGATACAGAAAGCGTCAATCGAAAGGAGATGCTGATTAAAGGAATTGGCGCGGACGGAGCTTAAATGGTTTAAGACAGTGTTAAATCCAGCATGACACAGTAGTACAAAGATTTGCCGCCAGCAGGGTTGACGATGATGATTAATGCCTTACAAAATGTAATCTGGTCCGCCAGTTGTTTTTCCTTCAATTGATCACGAAAATTGTGTGCTGATTCGCCGTACAGATGACCGACCGTTTGCTGGTGAATTTCCACCCGGATAATATCCGTGTCAAAGGGATTGCTGAGATCCGGAATCAGTTGCGCTGTATAAATCAGTGGTTGTGCGGGGGAAGACTGATCAGGTGCGGCGATATTTTCCTGAACGAGTTGCTGAATCGTTTTTTGATACGGTTCTGCATGGACAGCGCAGCTGAATTGCCCTAAATCCGGCCAATGATAGCTGTTCTCAATCGAGCGGTTAGGTTCTGCTGGTTTTGCGCTAGACGGCGTTTGAATATCGGCAGCGGCAATTTTGTCACGCTTAATATAGAAAATGATCGCGGTAATCAGCGCGACAGGAAGGATGAGCGACTTGTCAATTCCGGCGCCAACGATCAATCCGATGAACAAGGATAAGACCAGGAGCGACAGGATACTGATTTCCGGTTTTTTCGCTCCGTTGCGATTATCATCCGAAGGCGGCCGATTGGTCATCCGTTTATTGCTGCAGCGCTTTTTCAATAGCGGTTACAACACCCGGATCGAGAGGCTGGGTGTGCGGGCTGAAATGGGTAATCAGCTTGCCATCGCGGCCAATCAGATATTTCTGGAAGTTCCAGGTTGGGTAAGTGCCCGACAATTCAGCCAGTTGCACATAAAAAGGATGCGCATGTGCTTTTTTCACCGAGGTTTTCTCAAACATCGGAAATTTGACATCGTAGGTGAGGTGACAGAAGTCGCGAATTTCCTCTTCCGTACCAGGTTCCTGACCCAGGAAATCGTTGGATGGAAAACCAAGCACAACCAGCCCTTGTTGCCGGTATTTTTCATAGAGCTGTTCCAATCCTTCATACTGGGGGGTATAGCCGCACTTACTGGCGGTATTGACCACCAGCAACACCTTGCCGGTATAGGTTTCGCATAAATTTACCGTTTCGGCTCCGGCAAGTTTGCGGAAATTTTGATCGAGCAGCGAGCTTTTGCAAGCGGCATAAGTAGGGTTGAAGATAAACATCATGATTAGTAAGAGCAAAATACGCATTGCTAACTCCTTGATTATTAAATTTGGATAAGAGTGGTTAATTCCAAACGGAAATTGCATCACACGTCAATTGGCGAACGCGTTGTTAACCTATTTTACCGTATTATCGAGCTGATCTCAGTATCGAGGAAACAAGCGCAATCAGACTGTCGAATGCTGTATATTTGATGAGTTAAGTGGTTGGACCATGGTTTTTTACATCGTCCGGGATCGTGACGATAGTGTTTGATTATATTCAAGGGAGAAGCATGTGTTTTTAACGAAAGATGACCGCAAAATCAGCATTATTGGTGCTTTGTTATTATTGGGATTGACGCTGACCACCGGGATTACTGTTTATAACGCAATGCGGCAGCAAATTGAAACGGTTTTAGGCAGAGGATTGACCGGAGCATTGGATGGTAAGGCGCTGTTATTTGAAACGAGAATAGAAAAAGGCATTGAAGATACCCGCGCATTATCTTTGCGGCCATTTATCGTTCAATTTATGGTGGAGTTAAATGAGAATCTTGAGAATGAAACTGCGCGCAATAATCTAACCCGTAATGTCAATTCCCTTACCCAGATAGGTTTTAGCGCTGCAGTAATTTATGATCGAAATAATAATGTGCTATCTCAAGTCGGGACTTTCAGTTCTTATGAAAACCCTGTAATTCCTCTGGATGCGGAAGGCAATGTGAAGCTTATTTGGGATAATTCCTTTGTTTTGCAAACAACGGTGGATGTTTTTAATCAGGGCCATAAGATCGGGAAAATTACATCCGAGATGAAATTGCCGAATCTGACCAGAAGTTTCATGGAAATTAAGTCGGCTGGCAGCAGCGCGGAATTATTGATTTGCGCTAAATTACCGCAGAATTACCGGACGCTTGCCTGCCTCATCAGGGATTCGAGTACGGTCCGTTTTACCCACATCAGCACGAATATAGACAGAGATCATATTTCTCCAAAAGAAATGGCGCTTTCCGGTAAAAGCGGTGTCGCGTCGGCGCTGGATTATCGCAATGTTCCCGTGATCGAAGCGTTTACGTCGTTACCGACATTGGGATTATTGATGACTTTGAAGCTGAATCAAGAAGAATTGTTTTTGCCGGTTAATGACAAACTGAAAGATATTATCCTGTATTTGGTGGCCATGATTTCCGCTGAAATCTTGCTGTTGAATTGGTTTATCAGGAAGCTGATCAACTCCGAGAAAGCAGCAAGGCAGGCGAAAATTAAAGCTGAAGAATATTCCACTGAATTAACCAAAAAGGAAAAAGAGCTGCGCGGAAGATTAAAGGAAATGACGTGTCTTTATGAGATACGGCGAACCATGGAGCTGGAGGTGTCGATTGATGGGGTATGCCAGAAAATCCTGAAGTATTTGAATGCGGCTTTGCAATCTCCCGATACCAGCGCAAGCGAGATTGTCGTTAATGACAAACGTTATGTTTCCGAAGATCATGATAAAAAGCGGCTGATCGAAGCGGATTCTTCCAATATTATTGAAATTTTTAAACCTGCCAGGCAATCCGAAAGGAGAGCGATATTCAATGCTTTTATTCAATCCGACATATTCATCGATCATGAAAATAAAGGCTATATACGAATTTACTATGAACGGGATGTGCCGGATTCCCGTGTTGAAGAACAGAAGCTCATCGATGCAATCGCAAGCGATTTGGAAAGCTGGATTGAATTCAGGAAATTGGAAGAGGCTCTAGTGTCGGTGGCCGAGGGGCAGGTGCATAAAATCGGACAAGAGTTACATGACAATATCGGCCAGCAGATCGCAGCAGTTGCATTTCAGGCTGGCGCATTGGAATTGCAAGTCAGCGATGCCCAAGTTCCGCGCGCTCAATTGACCGAATTAGCGGCTTCGATCGTAGAGCAAACACAAAGCCTCGTGATAAATATTAAACAGCTTTCAAAAGTACTATTACCGTTCGAACTGGAGGCTAATGGATTGGTGACTGCGCTTGAGACACTCGCAACCGGCGTCAGTGCAACTTATAATGTCGAGTGCCGGTTTGAAAGTAATCTTGGCGAGGAAGATCTGGGCAGCGTTATTGCGCTTAATCTGTATAGGGTGGCTCAGGAAGCAGTTAACAATGCGATGACACACGGCAAAGCGGAGCATATTCTGATTTCTTTAATGGTCAATGAAGCGGAAAAGAAATTGATCCATCTCATGATTCGTGATGATGGTCACGGGTTTGATGAATCCCATATAAAGAACAATTTTTTCTCCGGCATGGGAATAAAAATCATGCATTACCGCGCAAAACAATTGAATGGGAAATTGACAATCCTCAAGCGTAACGAAAGCGGCATCGAAGTGCATTTTATCGTCCCGCTGGATCAAGGTGAAAATGCCTAAATCAAAAGTGATGATCGTTGACGATCACGCCATGATCCGGCACGGCATGGCGATGTTGATTAATATGGAAGCGGATATGGAGGTTGCTTGTGAAGCCGGAGATGGCCCGGAAGCTATCGAAGTTCTTCAAAAGAATGCGCCGGTTGATATTTTGATACTGGATGTTTCGCTCAAGACGGTTTCCGGGCTTGAAATAATCAAAACGATCCGTTCAATGTACCCGCTTTTGCCTGTTTTATTTATCTCCATGCACGATGAGTCGGTTTATGCGGAACGAGCCTTAAGGTCAGGCGCACGCGGGTATGTGATGAAACAAGAACCGCGAAATATATTGATAACTGCAATTCGTGAAGTACTGAAGGGCAATATTTTTATTAGTAAGAGTATTCAGGAGCAGGTATTGAAACGCATCGCAACGAGAGGTTACGATCAAGAAGCAACTGTAAGTGCACTGACTCCCAGCGAATTTGAGATCTTTCATTTGATCGGGTTGGGCTATAACACCCATGAAATATCAAACCTGCTATCTCGCAGTATCAAAACCATAGAAACCCATCGTTTTAATATCCGCACAAAACTCAAACTGAAAGATACAGGGGAGCTGATACGCTATGCTACCAAATGGTTTACTGATCAGAAATAAAGAAAAAAACCTAACTAGCAGGAAGGGGTTCACGGAATGTGGAGAATTCTGCTAGTTAGGGGCGTTAGCCATAAAGGAGCTAGTAAAGAAAAAAACAATTCAAGAGTCGGCACTCTTGTGTTGAAAACCGGCTAGTATGCAGTTACCCGCTACTGGCCGGTTTTTTTATGACTTATTTGTCACATTCTACTTGCCGGATTTTAATTGGAACGGCAAGAGACGATGAGGGGATTTGGATGGATAAACAAGAGACAAAAGCAAGTAAATAATAAACAAAGCGATCCCTACCCACACATCGTCACTCAGTGCGATACTGCCGCTAAATTGCGGATTCTTTGTGTTGATATACAACGCAAGAAAGGTGACTAGCATTGACATCATGGAAAAAACAAAAACTTTGGTTGTTGTCATTTTATTACCTCCCGTAAAAATTATCTGATCAATTGATTCTTACCAACATGATGGAGCAATCGACTTTCTTCACCAGTTCTTCTGCTACGGAGCCGGAGAAGAATCGATCGAGCCCCTTACGGTTTGAAGTGCCGACGACGAGCAGATCGGCTTTCCAATCTGTGGCCGATTCGGCGATGGCTAAGCTGATTCCATTCAAACCATATTGCTCATCCGCGATAAGAAGTTTTGTTTCAACGGGTATGCCGTTGATATTGGCTTTTGCATTCTCCAATACGCCACGGCCCGCTTCCTGGCTGGATGAGTCATCGTCGCTAATGCAATGTGCAATGCATAAGGTGCTATTAAAAATCTGGGCCATCTTGGTGGCGACTGCCAGCGCTTGCTTGGAGAATTCGCTTTCATCGATTGCGATATAAATTTTTTTGTACATGATTAATGTATTTATTAAATGGCATTTATCTTCTTAGTAGCAGCAACTGAACTAGTTGCTGCTACTGGCTCGTTCTTATTACTGCTTAATTCAAGTTAGAGTTGTTGTCGCTATTTTTGAGATTATTGAAGTATCGCTTGACGACTTCTCTTCCGGGTAATTGCTCATGGTTGGTGTACACCAAATAATGGATGGCGCCATGAATAACCATTGCAACCAGCAATCCCTCGAAAATGCCCACCTTAAATACCAACCCCGCTGTTACTACTGCCAGGATCAATGCATAAGTTCCGTAGTGGGTAACGTGCACCAGACCGGCAATCATTTTGTAACCGGTGAAGAGCATGATCGCGGCTAATGCGAATTTCGGTAGAAAATCAAGATACTGCACATTAAACATAAAGAAGCACACCACTGCGCCAATGATTAATACCGAGAATTTCGTCATTGCACCCGCCAGTTTGTTGGTCGTGCTTTTTGCGAGTCCATCCAGGTTGGTCATGCCATGGAAGAAACTGGACCCGAGGTTGGCAACCCAGATGGCCAGCAAGCTATTGTTGCTGCTAGTTTTGCGTTTTAGTGGATCGATTTTTTCAATCGCGGCATTGCTCATGACTTGCTCAATCACGTCGACAATCGCCAGCATGGCGCAAAAGAGGATCATGTAAACGAGCATCATGACCGTGACATCTTCTGACGGTAAAGGTAATTTGAAATGAAGATCGACATCCTCAACATGGATCATCGGAACACTGACGAATTGCGCCAGAATTACACCCCCAATGATGAGCGCAAAGTAAGGAATTGCGGGTTGCTTGTCTTTAAATTTTGAGAACAGATAAAGGAAGAAGGCAAGCCCAGCCGCTGAGATAGCCACCATTTGTATGCGCGCTTCATTCCAGAAAGTTTCGGTTACCATGGTTTCCGGAATTTCGTAGGTAAATTCAAAGAATTTCATGAAAATCTTTAAGCCTACACCCGCGAGTAAACCTTCCACCAAATACACCGGCACCGCCACCAGCAGATAGCGCTGCCAGTTGAATTTCCATATGATCGCCTGCATGACTGCAGTCATGAAAATGCAAAATGCCATGTTTTCCCAGCCGAAAGAAGCGACGCCAAGCGCCAATACGGGGGCCAACCCAGCGGCAATTCCCGGTGATCCAATGAAATTACCCGGTCTGAACCAGGCAAATAACCAGCCAATCAATGAAGCAAAGGCCACAGTCGCGAGACCTACTTTGATTGGATAGTCGGACATAATTGCGATCCCGATCGATAATGGAATAGCCATTGCACCGGTAATTAAACCGGCCGCAGTATCACGGAAAAAATATTGCGCCTGGAAAGCCGCCGATCCGTACTGCTTCATATCGATTTCTTTAAGATTCTGTTTTTTTTCTGTTAACTCATTGTCTATATGCGTTGCCATAGTTTCATTTCCTATAAAGTATTCTGCTAGGAGCCACGTTAAATCCGAACAAATTTAACCCTTTGTATGCTTTTCTTCAGGAGCTTTATCTATCAACTGATTTCTTTTTGTTCAATGAAATCAACCGGTAAATAAAATTCTAAAGTTTGAGAATCATGCTAGTGCAAGACGAGGAAATAGTAGCGCTGCGTGTTAGCCGCTGTATATTGGGGAAAGTATTAATTTAGGTAGGGTTATTGCTTAGGCGATACGCAACAATCACTTAGACTATCTAAGTGATTGTATTAGATTAAGCGAAGGGTAAATCATGATGCAGATGAGATTGTATTATAGAAACAATGTTTTACTATTTATTCTTGAAAATTCAGATTGGATTGAGTGGTTATAAATTAAATTTGTTCGATTACTATTATTCCGAATAATGGCTCTTTGAAGCAGCATTCCAAAATCCTGTAACGCTCATTTCTCGGAAGATTCTTCTTCTTGTTTGGAAGCTTTTTTCTCCTTCGAGTTTACCGGTCCCAAAAACAAAGTTTTGATCAGGTAGCTCAAGTAGAGAATAACGATTAGATCCGATAAAGCAACGCTTGTATTGGGCATCGCAACACTGGCAACCAGAACAAAACTGGCAACTAATATGATCAATAGATACATATCGCTGGATGCCATATAGTTTCTTTAATATTCATAAAGAATCACAATGCAGGTTGCATAATAGCATATTCTTCACAGAAAAATCACATTTAATTCACAGAAAAATCACATTTGTGTTTTTAATCTATATTTCTAAGGTAATGATAGCAATTTTTTGACAGGTTTTTCTCTTTGCTTTTTCATTTGATACATTGCGTTATCCGCATGCGCCATCAAGGAACCTAAATCGGTGCCGTCTCTAGGAAATAAGGCAATACCGATGCTTGCGCCGATCGCAACTGGCAGGCCATCGCCCAATACAATCTCGGTCGTCAATTGTTGCTGCAATTTATTGACCACTTGCTCACTTTCATCAATACCACCGTCTTTAATTGGAAATCCGATCACAAATTCATCTCCTCCTAAACGGATCAAGATATCTTCCTTACGAATAATCGATTGCATGCGTCGTGATACTTCAACCAATACTTTGTCTCCGGCTTCGTGACCATAGCTGTCGTTAATGATTTTAAAGCCATCCAGATCGATTAGCATTAACAAGATTTGACTGCCGGAGCGGTTGGCGTTACGTATCATCTCATCCAACCGTTGCTCGCCGGCTCGCCGGTTCAATAACTGCGTTAACGCGTCGTGCTGCGATTCGAACAGAATCCGCTCCATTTCGAAGGTCCGCTCAGTGACATCAATCACCAAACCCTCGATCAGACTATCGCCGTCATCGTTTTTGACAATTGAAAATAAACAGTGCAACCAACGCTCTCCGCCGGTTGTTAATGTGGCCAAGCGCAAATCGCAAGCTGCTTGCTTACCGGTTTTTAATACTTCCTCCAATAAATTTCGTACAACGGTCGCGTCATAGAATAAATCCGGAAAATAAATATTCAGTTTATCCGATCGCCGTTCTTCCAGCGCGATACCGGCGATATCCTTAAACGCTTGATTGATGGAATTGAGATGGAAATGCCGGTCCAGCAGAAAGATGCCGGCGCTGGCGCGTTCGAAAATCAAGCGAAAATGTTTTTCCAGATTTTCCACCCGGTTTCGCAAAAATTGCTCTTGCTTGATTGTATATCGCGCGGATTGAAGCAGCTTGTTAATATCATTGACCAGATTACCGATTTCATCTTCCTCGTGCCCTTTGGGACAGTGCAAGCTATTATCGTCGCCGGGAGCGATGCGGTGCAGATTCGCCGCGATTGATTGAACGGGATAAGTTAATACCCGTAAAACCAATACCAGAATTAAAATTGAAATGACCGCGATCAGAATAATTAAAATGAGCATCTGTTCAAACGCCGATTTCAGCACTCGTGAATCCAGCAATGCTTCATTCATCTGTATTTTCACTTCACCGATTTGTTCAAAAGCGGGGAAAGGCGTATAGAGCGGAAAGCGTAATGCTCCCGCATCAGAATCTTCCCACGACGATGTGATTACCATGCCGTTAATACTGGATAGCATGACACCGGAAACGATATCGTTTCCGGATAGGCTATCGACAACTTCTTCGGCAAGGTCCTTGCTGTCCAGATAAGCAGCGATTTCCGCATTGCGTTGAACTGTGGAAAACAACTGCTCAAGCGCTTTCTTCATCAATTCGAATTCATCAGATTGCGTGCGGACGTAGGAGATAACGGAAGCCACGAGGGCGAACGCAATGGCACCCAATGTCACGATGCGGGAGACACGAAAATGCAGCTTATTGCGCACGGGTTACAACTCTAAAGACGACACTGACGCGATCATTCAGATTCCTTTCATCAATGTAACCGATGACATTTGGATTTTTTTCAACAATATCTATGATGCTCATATTATCAGTTACTTGCCTCGGTGGGGAAGCGCGTCCGGTGAATAATAGCCGGGCCCAGTACGCATTAATGAAAGCAATCGGCCGTCCCATCAAGAATTGATAAAAATTTTCCCGGATTTCCGAGTCTTGCGGTTGATCGTAGGGAATGACCGGATCAATATCGCCGACCGAATGAATGCGGCCCATGTAGATATCGATAACTTGCTGTTGCGTTAAATGTTTCAACCGGCTTGATGGATGCACCACAACCACGATATCCGCTTGGGCCTGAGTGGATATCAGCAACAGCAGTACGAAAATGGCAATCCAATATTTCATCATTTAAAAATGAAATTGAGATTGACGCTGAACGTATCCAAGGAAGTATCCTGCGTCAGCGGCTCCTGGGTAATCAAAAAACCGCCGCCGTTCTTTCTGATCCAGGTATGGTCCCACTGTGCTTTCAGGGCGGTCTGGTGATTCAAATCCCAGCGCGCGCCCAACGAGAAAGTATTCTGATCAATCAGAGTCCGGTTAAATGCGGTCTCGGTTATGTCCTGGAGTCTTGCGATATTGGCCGGCGCAGCGGGATCGGTGAAGATATTCAGCGGAGAATTCAGCGATTTGGCATAGGAACCGATGCTGTACCAAGTAACCGGGCCAAACCGGCGGCCAATGCTCAGGTAGCCGTTGGTCAAGTTGACGCTTGGCCACTTGGAGTCGAACCAGGCGAACTCGGACTGCATCACCCAGGCATTCTTATCGTACGCGATCCCCGCTGAGTAATAGCTGCTTTGTTTGCCTTCGGCGGAAATATGACCGGCTACTTCCGCCGCTTGCGGCCACAATGCGGCAGGGACGTTATTCAGCGCATTAAACAGTTGGTGATAAGGTTGATTGCGGATGGCATGCACTTCGGCGGATGCAAATGTCAGGCGGAACTTCCAGTGATCGGTTTCCAGAGAGGCGTTAGCGCCGAAAAAGGGCCGTTCCCTTAAACTTAAATCGCCTCTACTGACGGTGATATCCGAGCCGGTCTGACCGCCGTAAGCTTTGAATTCAAAAAAACCCGGCGCGATCCGGCGGGAATATTTAATGTCGAATCCATCGAAATGACTCAATGAGATCGGCATATAGAATTCCACAACCGGACGTGCCCAAAGATACGCGAATCCGACATTCCGGTATTCGGATAGCATGAACAGATCGATACCCATGCGGCCGGCGCGGATGGTAGTGTTCGGCGTTACCTGATAGCGCAAGAAAGCCCAATCGAGGAAATTGAACATATCGTGCTTGGTTCTTTCTTTTACAACGCCTTGAATCGTGGCGCTTAATTTGGGCAGCAGGTCCGCATCCAGTTGCAAGCCGCCGACCGAGCCGGAAAAGATTGAAACACCGCCATATTGAGGAGCATGGCTGAATTCATTGTGGTAGCCGATTTGCTTGGTACCGGCAGCCGTTACATCCAAGGTGCCGAACCCGCTTAAACGGAAGCGGGGTTCCTTTGATTCCTGTGCGGTCAGTTCACCGGTAATGCACAGCAAAGTGAAGCCGATCAATGAATTGGAAATAAACCTTTGCATCGCACCTGCAAGACCTGAATGAGCATTAGGAAAAACCTGCTTGAGAGTATGTACGGATAGTAATACAAATGATAATCAATGTTTTATAGAAATAGACGGTAAAACAGGCGCTTATTTGCTAGAGGAAAAATCTATTATGGAGTAATGATTCCGGATCGACTGAATTAATAATCGTTCATTTGTGAAGCGTGCGGATTTGCAAAAGCGCATATTTCAGCGCTTGCCGAAGGTGAGACAATCACTCAGTCCGCAAGGCATCGACCGGATTTAATTTGGCTGCCCGCATCGCCGGTACCACGCCAGCGGCCAATCCGATCAGCATCGACAAACCCAGCGCGCCCAATACAAAACTCCATGGAATGTTCACCGGTAATCCGCTAACCAGGAATTTAAGCAACCACGCAATACCTGCACCGATGAGTAATCCCGTTGTTCCACCCAGTGTCGACAGTGCGGTCGATTCCAGCAGAAACAGCCAGCGGATGTGCGCACGGGTGGCGCCCATTGCCGTGAGCAAGCCGATTTCGGAAACCCTTTCGGAAACTGCGATATGCATCAGCGTCACCATGCCGACACCGCCCACGATCAGGGAGATGCCGCCCAAGGCTGCGACCGCGAATTTTAAAACGCTCAGGACGGTCGATAATGTATTCAGCATTTGCTGTTGCGGTTTGACGGTGAAGTCTTCGCGGCCATGGCGGGCAATCAAAATGCGGCGGATGTCATCGGCCACCGCTTGTACCGGCGCATCGGGCAGATAAGAAAACTGGATTTCCATGACGCCCTGCCGGTTAAAAACTTCCAACGCCCGGGTGGTCGGTATGAAAACCGTGTCGTCCAGATCGAAACCGAGCACTTGCCCTTTGGAAGCCATCACGCCGATGACGCGGAAGCGTGATCCCCCGACTTGCAGCAAAGCGCCCAGTGGATTCGCGTCACCGAACAATTCGGTGCGGACTTTCGCGCCAAGCACCACATAAGCACGCGGATTGCGCGGATCGTCGTCCGGCAGGAATTGGCCGATTTCGACTTGCATGTTGAACGCCTTGGCGAAATCCGGACCTTGACCGTATGCAGTGACCCGGCGGCTACGGCCCTGTGCGCGGATTTCGGCATTACCGACCACGCTGGCATTGGTAAATTGCGCGTAACGGCTTTGTTTCAGCGCCATGGCATCTTCGATGGTCAGTAACCGTGCGCTGCCGATAGCGCCGAGGGAGCCGCCGTGAGTATTGATTTTTCCAGGCGTGATGGTGACGATGTTGGTGCCGAATTGGGTAAATTCCGCCAGTACAAAACGCTGGATGCCGTCGCCGATAGCCGTTAACAGAATAACTGCAGCGATACCGATGGCAATTCCGGAAGCCGATAAGACGGTGCGTAAGCGGTGTGCCGTCAGTGAACGGAAAGCAAACTGAAAGGTATCGGGGATGTTCATTGCTTGATTAGCATAGCGCTTAAAAATTATTATGGCTTATTCAGCGCTGGTTTATTGCACTCGGCAAAAACAGGCGAAACTGGATTTTGCATTCTAACCTGCAGCAGGAATTAAAAACTGATTTGGGTGCGGAAAGATAACACCGAGAAATGATCGGCGCGCGCCGGTGTGGCATGACCCGTATGACCGAGCATTGCCTCGGTGACGTAATAATTCAGCATCAGGCGGACATTGGAATACGGATACCAATTGACTCCCAGCGTAATAATTTGCACCTGGCATCTGGAAGTTCCGGTTCTGCAAGGATTGTTGTTGAGGTTTTGTGAAAAATTTTCCGCGAGGTCATAGCGTCCCGCTAACTCCAATGCCCCCCATTTGCTAATCGGTTGCGGCTTGCCGAAAGCGCCGCGGTCTTTTCGATAGACCGCGGTTTCGCCAGTGAGAAACCAACTGGCTTGCGCATAGAATGCCTGAATCGTAGAATCATGCGGATGACCGTTTGCCAAGTGAGTATTGTCGAGCCGGGCAATGGCGTATTCGCCTTGTAATGTCCATGGGCCGGCCGCATACGCAGCTTCGGCGGCGAATGTCGATTGACTGTTATGATCCGGCGCGCCGGAACTGGCGCCGGCCATGCCCAAGGATTGGCTGATGCCTTGCCGTCCGCCGTAAACATCGGTGACTTTGGCCGATAGCGAATCCCGGTTGGCGGTGTCGCGGCTGATCGAAAGTCCCAGGTGAAAAAGCTGTCCTTCTCGATCAAGCGGCAGCCAAACCATCCGTCCGCCATAGCTGGCGCCTTCTACCGGCAAACCGAAATGCGACAAGCTCATGACATAGAGTCCGAATCCCAGATTGTCCCGGATCAATGCGCGGTAACCGATACCGGTCAGGAACTGGCGGCCGCCATATATGCCGGTCGATGATGTCGACGGACGTTCCATCAAAGTGATATCGTTGGAGCTGGTGATTTCCTCCAATCCCCGGTATGGTTTGAATTGACCGATGGTGAGCTGCCCCGGGCCTAATTGAGTGGCCACCCATGCCTCTCGCAGGCTATGCGGAAATGCGGTCGTGGCATTGATAGCGAAATCGTTCTCGAACTTGAAATTGACGCGATGAATTTTTCCGGTGACCGTGGCATAGGTTCTCCGCCAATTGAAACCTTCGCGGGCATCGCCGTGCAGCAACTGGCTGCCAAACGCCGGGTAATCGGGATTCTCCTGATCCGGATACAACCAATGCGCATCAAAGTGACCTCGGCCATTTAGCCCCAATTCAAAATTACCGTCACCGGATTTGATCCGGGGGCCGTTTTTATAGCTGAAATTAACCGCTTGACTATTGGCAATGCCGATATGGGTCAATGCCATCAGGCTTAAAAATTTGAGTGATATTTTCAGGCTTCGGGATACTGGCACGCGGTACCTGCACGTAAGTGAAATGCGAATGATTATATATCAATGGGCAAAAACTGCGTTTTGAATCACCCTGGACTTTCCGGAGATAAGAGAAGATGAAGAATCAATTGCGTCGAAGATTGGCTGCACAGCGGAAACGTTGCGGACACGGGTAAGAAGAGCGGAGGCGGATCGGGGAATTTGCTACCTTGGAATGGGTGGATTGGTTCAACAATCGCCGATTATTGGAGCCGATCGGAAATATCCCATCGGCAGAATTTGAAATGGCATATTATCGCCAATTAAGGGAGTCAGCCGATGCGGTTTGACTCAAGGCAAATAGTCTCCGGTAAAACCGGGGCGATTCAATGAATTTGTTTCTTGAGAGATGAAGGTTCAGTTGTTCGAACCATTTAGTTTTATTCGGAGTTGATCCTAGGCTGACGGTTAAGGTGTGCCAGCCTGGGATCGTAGAAGTTGATCATTTTTAAAATCGAGACCTCGACTAAAAGCCAAGGCTCGCAAGCAAGTCATCAACTTGATCCTGACTAGAAACAATATCATTTCTTTTCTCAGGATTTGTTACAGGACCATTCAGAAGGCCTTCATCAGTTGGTGAAATTTTGTTTGGAACATTTGCAAGCAACAGATCGATCAGATCTTTTTCTAAGCTTTGTACCATATGGGTAACTTTTTTAATGACTTGGCCAGTCAAGTCTTGAAAGTCTTGCGCCATCATAATTTCAAGCAATTGAGCATTAGTTGCATTGGTTTGTTCCGGAATGTTATCCAGGAACTGGAGTGTGTCGATTAGAAGAGTTTTAAATTTCTCCGTATCAGGGTTATTTTGTTGTGTTTCTAACGCTTGTTTCCACTGTGTAGATAAATGAATCGCATTGGCTGAAAGTTTTTCTTGTATCGGCATTGCTATTTCAGTAGCACCGAGTGTGCGTTCGGCTGCTTGCTCGGTTTTGCTTGCAATATACGTTAATTTGTCCTGGGCTTCGGGAACTTCATTGGCGATCGCCTCGAGACGCTTGTCATAACCCAATTCACGTAAACTGTCATGCAGATTCCTGGTCATTTGCCCAATCTGATCAATGACCTTTTTATCAGTTGTTGCCGTTTGGTTTTCTTCATGATCTTTATCAGTTTGTGAAGGCGGCAGATCCGCTAGCCGGATAGTTTTTCTTGATTTTGGTTTGGCGGTTGCTTTAGCAACATCATCGATTTTTTCTTCAATTTGGGATTTTGTATTCATTTTTGGCTCGGTAGTTTGTTTTGAACGTAAAAATTAAGCTTTTGCAGAAACTTTGGCTTCCATATTCTGGAATATTTTATTCAGCTTCTCTTCGAGAACTGCAGCTGTAAAAGGTTTTACGATATAACCACTTGCCCCTGCTTGCGCAGCAGCGATGATATTTTCTTTTTTGGCCTCAGCAGTGACCATGAGTACAGGGATCTTCTTTAGCGCTTCGTTGGCGCGTACATTTTGGAGCATTGTTAAACCATCCATGTTTGGCATATTCCAATCAGAGACAATAAAATCAAAATTGCCATCTTGTAATTTCCGTAATGCGACTGCGCCATCTTCAGCCTCATCAACATTGACAAAACCAAGTTCTTTTAGAAGGTTGCGAACAATTCTACGCATTGTAGAAAAATCATCCACAACTAAGAATTTTAAGGAAACACTGATCTATTCGATCAAATAGATAGACCTGCAAAGGTTAGATAAAATACCTTGCTATTGATAAACATGGAATAGAGCGATGCAATCAAGCTTTTCTGAGCTGGAATATGCGGCAAAG